>Ga0209953_1000034_pt1 | contig 57762 bp, 46 predicted proteins | sample SalPonred_H2O_MG_FD_185713 | JGI IMG/M metagenome (GOLD analysis project Ga0209953, IMG submission 185713) | Salt pond water microbial communities from South San Francisco under conditions of wetland restoration - Salt Pond MetaG... | ecosystem: Environmental > Aquatic > Non-marine Saline and...
TCACCTTGTTCACCTTGTTCACCTTGGAAACCTTGTTCTCCTTGTTCTCCTTGTTCACCTTGGAAACCTTGTTCTCCTTGTTCTCCTTGTTCTCCTTGTTCACCTTGTTCACCTTGGAAACCTTGTTCTCCTTGGAAACCTTGGAAACCTTGTTCTCCTTGGAAACCTTGTTCACCTTGTTCACCTTGTTCTCCTTGGAAACCTTGTTCACCTTGTTCACCTTGGAAACCTTGTTCACCTTGGAAACCTTGTTCTCCTTGGAAACCTTGTTCTCCTTGGAAACCCTGTTCACCTTGGAAACCTTGTTCTCCTTGTTCACCTTGGAAACCTTGTTCACCTTGTTCACCTTGTTCACCTTGGAATCCTTGTTCACCTTGGAAACCTTGGAATCCTTGGAAACCTTGTTCACCTTGGAATCCTTGTTCACCTTGGAAACCGTTTACAGTTGCAGTAATTTCACCAGCAGTTCCGGTTGTAGTTATATCAGCGTTTACAAATTTAATCTTACTTACGCCTTCATATTCAGTATCATTATTATCAATATAAATAGGATTAATATCTTCTTTAATCATTGAATTAAAGGTTGCTGCTGCTTCAGCAATACCTTCGAAATCAGATTCAAAAATAGAATTATTACCAATAAGCTTAGCTGCATCAGTTGGACCTAATTCTAAATTAATAAGCTTGTTACTTGTAGGTTGTGCTATAGCAGCTATAGAACTAGCAGTTAAAGATTTTCCACTATCTTCAAAATTAGGATATAAACTAAGAGTAATATTCCACAAGTCACCGCTTACATTAGATGGACCACTACCAACAACATATAAATCATATTCACTCTTTGATGATTCTTGGAATCCTAATACAGCAACACTAATACTAGTACCTGTTACATCATTATTAGGATCATCAATAATATAATTAAAAACACCAGGGCTAGTTTCAGTAACAGAAATAATACTAAACTCGGTATTATTAAAATAAACATTACCATTTGGCCATGTGCTTAATATATTAAATCCAGTAGCATTAGTTACTTTTTTAACATTAACTAATGTAGTTTGTCCACTTGAATGGGTCGTTGAATCAACATTGGATTCAATAAAATTACTTTCATTCCTATTATTAGGATGTTTAACAACAACTAAATCACCTTCACTAATACCACTGGTACCAGCAAAAGATTTATAAGTTACGTTTGTTACATTTCCACCACTGCCAAAACTAGCAGTTGAAAAGTCTAAAATACCTTGTCTTAGTCTATTTATCATTTTATTACTTATTGTTTATGTTCAATAATCAGCTTAATCTGAAATTGTTTAGTTTATTTATCTACTTATGAAAAGTTTAATCTCCAAATTTGTTTGGTCAATGCTACATTTCTACCAAAAAGATATTTATTATATGTAGTACCACTATTTTCATTAATGGTTAAATAGCTTTTTCCATAAGGTATTGCATTGGTTAAAGGATCATCATAAAATTTTTCTATTTCATAACCACCTGAACTTTGTGTACTATTATGTAAACTCCATAAAGGAATATAACTATTTGTAGATGTAGTATTTAAACCTGTTCCTCTAATAAGAGATTGTGGAACAGTTAATTCATAATCAGTTTGTGGATAATATGTTGGGTCATTAAAAAGAGAAGTGTCACCAAAAACTAATCCTAACAATTGCACATCTGATGTTGATGGGGCAGATAAAATTATTGAACCTGGCCCATTATTAGCAACTGTAGTCTTATCTACAGTTGCATTGATACCTATACTATAAGAAGCATTAATTCCACTAGTGAAACCTGTATCATTTACATTAACTGTAAATGTGTTAGTTGTTACCGCTGTAATTTCGGTTTGTATATTGTCTTCATTTGCATTTCTTATAATTACAAAATCTCCTATTGATAATCCATGAGAATTTTTTGTTATTACTAAAGATGTACCACTCCTATTCCAATTTAAGTTTGTATAAACTGATGATGATGAAAGTAAAAATAATTCATGACCAATATTCCCATTATCTGAATAAGAATTTCTTAGGTACCTACTAACTGAATTATAAATTGTACTTTGGTTTTGTAAACCAGTAGGATCAAATGAAAGTTCACCTGCACTGTTAAAAAAAAGATTATCCTGTGAAGGGTCTAATAAAATAGATATTTCAGCATCACCGTTAGTTAAATCAGATATTTCAATACCAAACCCTGGTGTAACATTATCACCACCTAAACCAGTTTCCCCAATATATCTAAACCCTTTTACATAAAGATCTAAGCCAGCAGAATAATTATTATTAATAAAGGTTATCATATCATTTGATAAGAATAACAAACCCATATCATAATTAAATACCCAGCCAACTTCACCACCACTTTGTCCAGCTGTTGGTGAAATATATTCACCCCCACTACCAGGATCACCGCTATAAAGTTGAATTGCATAACCGTTTGATGGAGAACCGTTTGTTTGTGGGATTTTTTGTGGCTGAATCCAAAGATCTATAATTTCACTTGATCGATCATTATATGTATTATAAGCAGCCCATGTATTGTTTACACCAGAAACTGCTTGTGTTAATCTTATTGATGATACATCTTGTGATAAGTCATCAACAATGTCACTTAAATAAGTAGAGACATTATTTCTCGCAGTTGCTAAATTAGCAGCAGGATATTGTTGAATAGTATCATATTCTGATAAAATTCGATTTGCATCAACGGCTGGATTAAAAGGAAACCTGGATTCATACCAATACGAACCTGCATTTGCATCGATAACATTCCCAGCCTGTACTTTAAATGTTAACCTTTGTATTTCTGAACTGGTAAAACCCATCTACTTATCTTTTTTATTATCTTTATTTATTTATTGGAGCTTAAACTGGATTAGATTCAGTTGCAGGAGTTCCACCAGCAAACACCATTTCACAATTAATAGTATCTATTTTAATATCCGAGTTAAGTATTTGTACTTCTATCCAAAAACCTTCTACTGCATTATCTCCACCGAAAGTACCATCCACTGAATTACCTGAACTTGAACCTGTTCTGATTAAAGATCCCGGTGTATCAACGCCACTTGCTCCATCATTATATGGATTTTGTGGATCTGAGTTAAACAGACCACCATGTAATGCTAAAGGATTTGCATTAAATCCAGTAGATCCCGCCCCTGATACCTTTCTAATATATATTTTTAAGTTTTCATTACTTAAAGCAGTTGTTGCATTACTATCAGCGCCAAATAAACCTTCAAATGTTAATTGAAAATTAGCAATAGGCCTAGTTTCATTTGCTGAAGAAGTATAAAATTTTCTATGATATACTGATGTTGTTTGGTATGAAGATCCACTATAATCAGGATTAGTACCTAATGTACTTGGTTCATAATTAGGTAAATCATTATTAACTAATGTTCCACTTGTTGGATTTGATGCACCTAAATAAAATTGATCAGGTCTAAGTAAATAATCACCAACAATACATGCATCGCAACCTGTAGTTGCTGTTGGTGCAGTTAATGTGACTGAAGTTCCTAATGTAGATTCTGAATCCCATGAAGTATACGAAGTACTTCCTCTAATTAATCTTTCACTTTCATCATCAAAATCTTCACCTAAATTTGTTGATGATGCTGTAACCGTATCAATTAATAGTTTTTCATTTGGTGATACTCGCTGTGTACCTGATCCCCATGGGTCAAATACTTGAGAAGTACCATTTGCAGTAGCTCCCCTATATCTATAATTAGTTGCAGTTATTGGCCATCTATCATAATCAAAATCAACATTATCCTGATTCCAATTATTACTCCAACCTGTAGCTGACATACCTGTCTCGGTTATATCCCAAAATTTAATATTTTTAGTAGGTAAACCATATTCACCTGCAGTAATAGTAAAGTTTTTAGTAACACCACTATTAAACCCCTGTGTATTTTGGTTAAGATTATCAATATCATTAACAGCAACTTCAAACTCTGAATTGAGAATATAATATTCAACACCACTTAAATGTTTAACATTAATATTAGCACCAACACGAGTACTTTCTGATATAATCATTTCAGGATTACCGTTAATAGATGGTGTAGTTAAATTTGTATCATAAAATACGTCGCCTGATGTAAACGTAAATGTTTGACCACCATCAGTTTCTGTGTCTGTGTTATGTATTATTTCCACATAATATCGACCACCATCTTCTGATACATCACTAAAAATTGCATTGGTGTTACAAGATATACTAAGCTTACCCTTCCATTTAAAAGAGTCCTGTTCATAATTAGAAACAGTTACTGAAATATTATTACTTGATGATGTGTTAGTTCCATCTTGATATAAGACTGGTGAAGTATAAGAATCAAGAAGTACAGGGTTACCTGTTGAATTATATCCATAAAAAGAAACTGAAACAGTAGAATCACCAGCAGAAGTTTCACTTAAACCTGTTACCTGTTGTGCTGTTGCATAAGTTACATTAGTTGAAATTGTTGAAGGTCTGTTTGTACCTGCCCAACCACCAGTTGAAAAAGGATCACCTTCTGTAGTAGGAGTACTAATTCTAACCGTAGGTGTATTAATATTATCACCAACAGTACCAGTTGTAGTACCATCAGTTGTATCAAAATGAGATGCAAATGTTGGAGTTGGTATAAATACATTTACTTTATGAGGAGAACCTGAATCTAAAGCTAATACATCTTCACCTATAAAGTTAACAGTTCTATAATTTCCTAGATCTATACCTTCATCTTGTATACCAATACCATCAAAAGTTACCTCACCTGCAGTATTAATTTGTATATTATCTTGATATGGATCTAAGTTAACCGAAACTTCAACAGTACCATCTGTTATTTCTGTTACTTCTATACCTGGTCCTGGTATTACGGTATCACCTTCACCGCCACCACCTACACCGGTTTCCCCAATATAGCGGAAACCTAGTATATAAAAATCTAATCCATCAGGATAAGTTGTATTATCATTTTGTATTGTTGATATAAGATCATTTGCTAAAAACAACAATCCCATATCATAATTAAATACCCAACCAACTTCTCCACCGCTTTGCCCAATTGTAGTTGATATAAAAACACCACCATTATTTGGATCACCACTATAAAGTTGAATTGCATAACCATTTGATGGTGCACCTGATGATAAAGGTACTCTTTGTGGCTGGATCCAAAGATCCTTTACTTCACTTTCACGATCATCATAAATACTGTAAGCTGCCCATGTATTGTTTCCACCAGGTACTGCTTGTGTTAGTCTTATTGCATCGGTTGCTGTTGTTATGTCTTCAATAATAGAAGGATTTGCTGATGCAGCTGCCTTTGCAGCACTAAGGTTTGCAGCAGGATTATTTTTAACAATATCAAATTGTCTTAATACTCTATCACTTAATATTGCTGGATTATTAGGAAATCGTGATTCATACCAATATGCACCTGATGCTGCATCAATAACATTACCTGCTTGTACTTTAAATGTTAGTCTTTGTATTTCTGAACTTGTAAAACCCATAGTTTATATTTTTTAATAAATTATTCCGTAGACCCTTTTTCTACATTGTTAATATCTTGAGCATCAGGTGTGATAGATATAACGTCTTCTTGTTCTCTCATTTGTGTTCTAAACTGTGTTAAAATACTACCAATGTCAGATATAGGAAGCTTAAAAACTTCAACTTTATATTCAGATGATCTAACAGAAAGATGTACCAAACCAGCTTCTTTATCTACAGTAAGTTTAATTGAATGTTTAAATGTATTGTCCATTATTTTTGTTTTTTTATTTATTTACTTATACTGGTGATGAGTCAGTTGTTGAATCTGAAAATGTTAATGTTACATTAATAACATCTATTTTAATGTCCGGGTTAAATATTTGAATCTCTGCCCAAAAACCTTCTACTGCGTTATCACCACCAAAGGTACCACTTACAGTATTACCTACTCCAGTTGATCTGATTAAAGATCCTGGTGTATCAACACCACTTGCTCCATCATTATATGGATTTTGTGGATCTGAATTATATAAATCACCATGTAAAGCTAAAGGGTTTGCATTAAATCCACTACTACCTGTACCACCATTAGGTACAGCTATTCTCCTTATATAAATTTTTAAATCTTCATTTTCAAGTGCAGTAGTTGCATTTACATTTGTACCAAAATTACCAGAAAATGCTACAGTAAAATTAGTAATAGGTTTTGTTAAATTTCCACCCGTAGTATAAAATTTTCTATGATATACGGTTTGTGTTTGGTATGAAGATCCACTATAATCAGGATTTATGCCATTTTTATCAGGTTTATAGTTTGGTAAATCACTTCCTACTAAAGTATTAATATTAGGATCTGTTAAGAAATACTTATCAGGTCTAACAAGATAACTACCAACTGCACATGCATCACAACCTGTAATTGCTGTTGGTGCAGTTAATGCGACGGAAGTTCCTAATGTAGATTCTGAATCCCAAGCAATATATGAAGTACTTCCTCTAATCAATCTTTCACTTTCATCATCAAAATCTTCACCTAACCTAGTACTATTTGGTGTAAATGTATCAATTAATATTTTTTGGTTTGGGCTGGTTTGTGTATTTCCATTATTCCATGCATCAAATACTTGAGAAGTACCATTTGCACCAGCACCTCTATATCTATAATTAGTTGCAGTTATTGGCCATGTTGTATATTCAAAATTAGCATTTTGTAAATTATAAAAATTGGACCATGTACCATTCCAAGACATTCCTGGGCTTAATGACCAAGCTTGTATATTTCTAGTAGGCAAACCATAATCAGTTGCAGTAATTGTAAAGTTTTTACTTACTCCATTATTAAATCCTTGTGTATTTTGATTAAAATTATCAATATCAGTTACATCAACCTCAAATTGAGAATTTAAGATATAATACTCAACACCACTTAAATGCTTAGTTAATATATTTGATGGTGTAGTTGATTCTATTATTGACATATTACCATTTATAGATGGCGTACTATCATTAGTATCATAAAATACGTCATTTTGTACATAAGTAAATTCTTGCCCTCCGTCAGTATCTGTGTCTGTGTTATGTATGATTTCTACATGATATCTACCACCGTCTAAACTATTATCAGATGTAATAGCTTCTATATTACATAACACTGAAATTTCACCTTTCCATTTAAAAGTATCCTGTGCATAATTAGAAACTGTTACTGTAATATTATTACTTGATGATGTGTTAGAACCGTTTTGATATAACACCGGTGAAGTATAAGAATCAAGAATAGAAGTTCCATTCGCATCATAAACAATTACGGTTATAGTTGAATCTCCTAATAAGTTTTCACTAAGACCGGTAACTTGCTCACCGGTAGAAAATGTAACATTACCTGATGTAGTTGAAGGTCTGTTTGTACCTGCCCAACCATTTGTTTTATAAGGGTTACCTTCAGTTGTTGGAGAACTAATTCTAACTGTATGCTCAATTATATTATCACTAACAGTACCAGTTGTAGTACCATCAGTTGTATTAAAGTGAGATGCAAATGTTGGAGTTGGTACATAAACATTAATCATATTTGCATCTCCTGCATTTTGTTGTGCAAATACATCTTGACCTACAAAATTAACTTTACCATAAGATCCCACTAATAAACCTTCATCATAATATTCAGTTTCTGATAATGGAGAAATTGTAATTCTAGCATCACCATTACCTTCATCAGTAACAGTTGCACCACTAAATCTTATATTATCTACCTGTACAACTGAAGTACTTCCATCAGTTACAGTTAAATCTGCACCACCTCCACTTGCAGTAGAAGAAATTGTTATTTGATCCCCTGATGGTGTTTGTATTTTTGAAATAGTAATATTATTACCACCAATAAGTGTTGGATTATATGTCGAATCTATTAAATCTCGCATTCCATCCTCAGTAATAAGATCCCCACTTTCAAAAAGTGACTTTAATTCATATTTAGGTAATACTGGCATTTATCTATTTTAATTTATAGTATGGCTTTTGTTATTTATTAATATATTCCATGAAAGATAAAAGCCATTTTCTTTTTCTCTTATTTTTATCATTTTTTGATAACTGAAAAGGAATATCACCACTACCCATATCTTGTGTACTAAAATCATTTAATCCGCTAGGATCCCCTGGTAATTCAACATTACCCATAGGTGGTACATCACCTAAAGTTAAATTTTCAGGTAAACCTTCTTCTGGGGTACTCGCAAAATCTTTTAATGTTTTTTCAGGTAATTTTGATAATTCTTTAACTTCATCAGAAACATCAGTTGCTTCACCTCTTTTATAAGATAAAGCTAATCCAAATAGTCTTCTTTGTGATTTACTTTGAGCTGGCATTATTATATCTTTAGTTTAACAGTTTAAGTTCATTAGGTGAATATTTTATTTTCTTTCCATCAGTTCTCTTAACTGTATAGTATTTTTCATTATCATCACCATCTTCTTTATCTAATGAAATAACTTCACCTGTCATACCACTTTTAATACACTCTACTTTATCACCAACTTTAAAGTGAGATTCATTTAATGTTGATTGACTAAAATTAATAAATTCATTTAAGCTTTTAATGTTTTCCATAATGTAATTACTTTTTTCTTGAATTGGTTGTAGTTCATTTTGTAAAGTTTTATAAAAGCTATGAATACTTTTAGGTGTCATTTTCTTAAATGCCCCTTCATCATCATTTTTAATAGCTTGCCTAACTTTAGATGCTGAAATATTATCGTCGGTTCTTTTAATTTCAAAACCAGAAAAGTCAGGATTAACTCCTAACTGTTCTCTATACTCAGGTTTATTAATCATATATTCATAAGGCTTTTTACGATCTGTACCAAAACCCCACATCATAGGTTCATAAGCTGGTCTAGCAGTTGAAAAAATAGTATCAATACCTGCACTAGGTATTACATAAGAAGCTTCTAAAAAAGGATATTGTTTTATCATTTTAGCAAACATTGCTTGTTGTAAATCTTCGCTAAATGGCTTTTTTTCCAGATCAGGTTTTTTACTTCTTACTAAAAATACTACAGTAGGTAGACCATTTTCTTTATACATTTGTTCAAATACCTTAACATGACCTAATGTAAAAGGTTGAAATCTACCAACAAAAATATTAACTGGTTTTTTACCAGGATTTTTATGAGGTACTTTAAGTGCTTCAGTTATAGATTCAGAAACTTCAGCTTTAATTTTTTTTAAGTAATCTAAAACTTTTTGTTTGTTATCATCATTAACAGCAATATAAACACCTGGCCCTTGTCTTTTAATATCTGGGCTAAGTGTTTTTAAAAATTTAAATTCAGTATTAGATACACCTGTAGCTGTAATTCCAGAATATGATTCAGTTAATGATTCATCTACAGTATCCCTATATAGAGATTTTACCCATTCAATTGAATCTGGTGTCTTTTTAATTTTTGCACCATATTTTTTAAAGAACTGTTTCATAAATCTTTCTTCGTCTTTAATTTCTCCAGCCATTTGGTGTAGGTCTGACATTACGCCTTCATTTAACCAATTAATAGCAGTTTGTGCATCCTTTGTATTATCAAACTTAATTGATTGGCCCTTTTGGTTCCAGTTAATATTATTATCATTTAAAAACTTAATTAAGTTATTTAAATCCATTAAATCACTAATTCCGTGTTCTTTAAATTTAAGAACCTTAGATCCTTCAGTCAATACTAAAGATTCATTTAATTCTCTAGTAAACCTTTTAAATCTTTTACCTTCTTTTGATAAGGTTACTTTACGTATACCATCTTCCTTAATAACTTTAAATAGTTTAGAATTTCTAGACTTCCATCTTTTATGAGCTTGAATTTCTGATAGAATTCTGTCCATTTCTTCTTCGGTTATAACACCATCACCAATTGCATCAAAAATTACATTACGAACTCTTGCTGAAGTAGAAGCTATTTTGGCTGGATAGTTTTCAGTATATTTTCTCTTTACAGTAACTCTTTTTTCTGTAATAAATTCATTTAAGTTTTTTAAGACTTTCATATATTTTATCTTTTTATTTTAATTCAATTGCATAAAAACCACCCTGTGTACCGGCTTTTTGGCCCCAGCTAGGTGGATTAAATGAAATAGATGAGTCATTTTCAATTAAAAATTTAAAGTTTTTAGGTTCTATTACTAAAAACTGACCAGTTTTATTATTTGTCATCCCAAAGTAAGTAAATTGTTCTGTTTGGTAATAATATTCAAAAGACATTATTAACATTTTATTATTATATTTTTTAATGTCTATTTTGCCATTCTTTGAAATAACTGATGTCAATATTTCTCTATATGATGGTGTTTTTAAACCAATAAAAATATTTTTATATGATTCTATTATATAAGATGAAATGATTTTTATATCTTTTTTAGAAAAACCACCCTTTATTTTAGCCATATCCATAAGACTTTTTTCTAACAATCTACCATCCTTTTTAGTAACAGACCATTCTAAACCAGTACCTTCAGGTGGGGTATAGTCAATGCCTAAATCATTACATGTCTTTATTATAGCATTTCGTATTTCATCTTTCATTTTCTTAGCATCACCGAAACCTCGCTGTCCTACTAATCTAGCACCCCTACCCTTAACTTCCATTTTCATGCCATTAATATCAACATCACCTACTCCTGCTTTTGATCCTCCTTTAATTATTAATGAAAGCCAAACTTCACCCTTTCCCATTGGTGGTTGTGTTGGCCATTCATAAGAGAAAAATTCATCAGATTCCTGTTTACTATTAAATCCTAAATATTCTTTATTAATTTTAAAAGAATCTAATTTTTTTCCTAATATATCAGAAATTGATATTGTTGGTTTAACTATATAAGAAGAAGCTTTACCCCAATCTCCACTTGATAATAAATTAATAAGCTCATTCTGTCTATTTTCTGGAATTCCTTTCGTTGATAATAATGATTTAACTTGATCCTTGCCTTCAGAAGATTTTGCAATTCTTTTAATAGTATTAATACTGTAAGTATCATTACTATCAACAAAACCAACATTTTTATTATCAATATTTACTTTTTTTAATTCTTCATTAACATTTATTTTATCTAAATAAGTAAACTCTTTAAAGTTTAAAGCAATATCTTCACTAATCATATCTTCAATATCATCTTGTGTAAATAAATTTTCATTAGTGTTCTTTAACCCAATATAGTCATTAAAAGTTTTAAATTTACCATCATTAGTTTCGTTTACAATTTTTTCTATTTTTTCTATCATGGCATTAAAGTCATTTACTGCAGTTTTTGTTAATACAGGTCCAGCCTTTTCAGGATTTCTTTTCTTTCTAAGAGATCCTAAAATTACTTTAAATAAATCTTTAAGAGATTCAGAACTATTTACTAATTCTTTAGTCTTTTTATTATTAATAAGTTCAGTATTTAAATCAAATTCATTTTCTTTAGCAAAGTCCGCTTTTTCAAAGTTTAGGTTTATTACATCATTACCTCTTTTTTGTACATAATCATTAAATATAGCAGATACTAATTCAATATACCGTTCTTCGGATGTAGAGGTTAAAACTTCATGTCTTTTTAAACCTCTTTCTTCTAAAAACGCTAAAATATCTAATAAGATAATTTCATTAATGTCAGCTGGAGACCTTCTAATATCAATAGGTTCTTTCTTTTTCATAAGAGTCCTAGTATAAGGGTCAATAAGCTTTGCTGAAATTGTTTCTTTAGTACCAGGTTTAAAAAACTTAAATACTATTGAATCTATTGGTTTATTTAAGTCTACGTTTAATGTAGTGGAATTAATAGAAGGATTAAGTATTTTTATTATGTATGATGCAAATGAATTAGTGTTAAAGAGCTCTTCTTGATCATCTAGAGATAATGATATAAATTCTTTAATTTTATTTTTCTGATCTTGTGCAAGATATCCTTTAAATATAGGTTTAAGCGGTGTTACATTTAATGTAATTGCCCAATCATTAATAACCCTAGGATCATCAATTACCTTTGCTATTTTACCTGAATTATTTTTAATTAGTATATGGGTAAGAATTAAATTATTCTTAGGTAACTGATCATATTTAATTATACCAGGTTCATTATGAACAAAGTATTGAAAACAAAATTCCCAATTTTCCGGTATAGAAGAAATTATAGGTAATGTAGATTTGTTAATATATGAAATAGGCTTTTCATAATAAATCATCAGAGTTCTATCAACTAGGTTAATAGGTCTTTGTGAATTTCCTTTATAGTAATGAATGCTTCCATTTTTAACTTCAAAAGAAAATGATGTACCTGAAAGTTTTTCAGTTACTAATAAATAGCTATTAAGGAGATTATTAATAAAATCATTTCCTCTTTTTCTATAAATACTTGTTAGTTCTTGCATTTTTATAATTTATCTTACAGTTTATATATTAGGATAAAATATTAAGATAGTATAAGATGATAATATCACTTATATAATAATTATAAAGAAATATGTATATTATACCTATTTAGAAATACAAGCCCATTAGATGTAAGATATTTATTAAATAAAATACTTAAACTTACTATTTTTACCTTTTAAATTTAATAGTGTTTAATAATTGATTAAGAGCAGCAAATGTACCGGTAAGTTTATATAACTTTCCATTATATTTAAATACAATACCTTCTGTTGGAAATATCGATTCCATTCCGCCTATTCTTTCTAATCTTTCCAATTCAGCTTTAACCTTTTTAACTACATTAGGGGATTCTGTCTTTAAAATTCTATTAGATTCCTTTCTTAAATAATCTCTTAATCTTTCAGTTTCTTTTGTTGGATTTGCAGCTACTAAATTAGATGCATTTTTTAAAATTACAGATCCTAGTGATAAAAACAAATCTTCAAAAGGTCTCATATTTTCCTTTTGTTTTAGTTTAACATCCTTTTTATCAAAATCCTTTATATTTTTAGCTTCATCAGAACCTATCTGTTTTGCAAGACTTCTAAAGTTAAGAGCCTTTTTATCACCAAATGCCCATCTTAACATTAACCCGTGTTTTACATCATCAGTTAAATTTGGATATTTTGAATTAATGAATTCTGTCCACCATGCTTCATGATATTTACTTAAAGGATCTCCATCTGTTAAATTATACCTTTTCTGTAATTTGGTTAATTGGTTTAAAAACTTGTCTTTATTTTTACTAAAATCAATATCCTTTCTTAACTTTATAAATTTAGGAGGTAAAAGTGTAAATGTTTTTCCTACATTAGATTCCAGTTTTTTAAGTATAGATTCAATTTCAGTTGCAGGTTTACGATCAACCCCTATTTCATTACCATTACCATCAGTTTTAGTTATATTATGAAACTGTATAAGATCACCTGCATCATAATTAATAATATTAGGATTAAGGGAATAGATAAGTTCCATATTTATAAAATTCTTACCATCATTAAAAAATTCATCTTGCTTATTTTTAGGTAATTTAGATAATAAAGATACCAAATCTTCTGCTGCAAACTGAAAGGTATCTCTAACCGATTCACTAGCATGATCTTTAAATTTTTTCTTAATTTCAGAAAGTGTCATTGGGTTAATGCTTTCACCTTTATTTCTAGCAAACAAAACTTCACCATCCTTCATAGTTGCCCATAAATTTTGACCATCTGTTTTTTCAGTAGGTTCTTCTTCAAAGTTTAGCTCACCTCTAAGACCAGCTTCTATCATTTTTTTAAAATCACCAAAAGTTAATCCTGCATTATCAAAAGGGTGCATCATATGACCTGATGCACCACCTTCTATAATTAAGTTAGATTTACGTAAATTTAATTTAGATACATTTTCCTTTTCAGTTATAAAATCTTGGAATGATAATAATTTCATAATTATGTTATTTTATATTATCCTAAAGATGATTGTAATGCACCTACCATAGCGCCATAGTCTCCACTGTATTTAGAGATTAAACCATCTATTACTTCTTGTGCTTTAGCTTCATCAAAGTCTTCACCAAAGGCCTTTTGTAAAACTGTTGTTGCATATTCTGCGAATTCTTCATCAGAACTAACTTCAGCTTCAGTAACTTGAGATTCATTAATAGGAGGAAATGTTTCTAAAACTTCTTTCTTTTGTTTAGTAGAAAGTTTATTATAATGATCTTTACCAAACAGTTCTTTAGCTTTAGCATGTAATGGTGAGTTTGCATAATTAGGTGCCATTACCTGACGTCCTTCATACCATGAGCTATAACCACCTTCGTTAACTTCTTTATTAATATGTTTACCTGCATCATCGTCACTAGGTGAAGTTTCGGCTGCTTTAGTTATTTTTTGATCTTTTGTTATAACCCTTTCAGCATCTTTTTCATCTTCCGCTTTAGGTTTACCCATTTCCATAGTATCACCTGCAATACCAGCAGCAGTTTCAGAACCATCACCCTTTTCTAATGGTACAGATTTACCAGCGGATCCTGCCATCTCAGATTCTTTAATGAAAGAACTAAAAGATCTTACGTATGAACTTCTTTCTTCAAGTTCTTCTTCTTCTTCTTTATCTTCAGCCGCATCTTTTTTAAGATCTGCAATGTGAACATAATCATCTTCAGCAGCATCCTTATCATGCTCAATTTTATCTTCTTTACTTTTATTTTCATCAACATTTCCAGTTTCACCATCTTCTTCCTTTTCTCCTGTCTTACGTTGAATTGATTTAGGTTCCCCTTGTTTAATTAGTTCATTCTCTATATCTTCAGCAGTATCTTCTTGTATAAAATCTTCAAAAGTTTTTATTCTACGAGTAGGGTTAGGCGTTTCAGTTTCTTCGTTTTCAATTTCTTCAGTTTCTTCGTTTTCAATTTCTTCAGAATCATCATTGTCGTCATCTTCAGAATCATCATCTTCAGAATCATCATCTTCGTTTTCAATTTCTTCTTCAGAATCATCATCTTCTGATACTTCATCTGATAAACCACCAGGTTCACCATCTTCTTCCATTTGACCTGCTTTATCTTCAATAGATTTAGGTTCACCTTTTTTAATTATTTTATCCTCTATATCCTCAGTATCATCCTCAGATAAATTTTTAGAATCAGGAAGATCTTTAAGTAAAGACTCTAATTTTGTTAATAGCTTTTTTTCTTTGGCTATTTCGTCTAAATTAGAATATCCTAATTTTTTTGCTATTTCTAAAGCCATTTCACCATAATTAGTTTTAATGGATTCAAGTATTTTTTGTTCTTCAGATTTAATTGATGAAAATTTCTTAATAGGTTTCATTGTATAATTTTTTTTGTATGTATATTATATATCTATTATAGAATATTAAAATTTTATATTTTGTACTTCGTATGGGAATTTTTCTTCTTTATAGATTTTTCGCCTTTCCATTCCATGACGATATATGTAATTAACCCAATCAATATCACTATCTTTATATCTTAAGTCATCAATGAAGTCATAAATTTTTACAACATCTTTAGCTGAATGTTTTCTTAACCCTCTACCAATACTTTGTCTAATAATAACTTCTGATTTAAATGATTCTGTAAAAAATACATTATGAATATTTTTAATAGATATCCCAGTTGAAAAAGTACCATAAGATGCTACGATAATAACATCATCATTTTTTTCCATTCTCTTTTTAAATTCTTCTCTTAAATCTGAATTAATAGACCCATCTACATAGTATACTTTCTTGTTAGTTATTTTTCTAAGCTTTTGGTATAATTTTTCACCATATACTATTTTATGAAAAAGAACTAATGAATTTGATGTTGATTTTTTAACAACATGAGAAACAAAATCTAGTCTATTTTCATTTTCATTTATAAAATTTTGTTCTAATGAAAATAGTCTTTGTCTATCAAGTGGATTTTTTGATAGAAATGCAAATGATTCCTTTTGTTTATCAGTTGCATAATCCATGTGAATTTGTAATACTTTACATTTTGCAATATGACCTTCATCTTGTAAGTAATTTGCCTTTACTTGAGTAACAAGAGGTCCCATGGCAGACATAAGACTTAATCTATTTACAGTTCCTCTCTTTGGTATAGTACCACTTAATCCAAACCTATAATCACAATGCCAACATTTATCCATAATTTTTTGAATAGAGTTAGCTTTTGCTTTATGAGTTTCATCAACCATTACAACATCAAACTGTTTAAAATAATCCTCATCTTTTTTTACTAATGATTGGTATGTTCCAATAACTATATTTGAACTCTTTCTTATTTTGGCGCCTGAATAGATTTGCTGTACTCTTAATTGTACCTTACTCTTATTATATTCTTCAAAGTCACCAGTTGCCTGTAATACTAAACTAACGTTAGGTACAATAAATAAAATCTTTTTCTTGTTTAGTTTATCAAACATATAAGCAACTATCATAAAGGATATCAAAGTTTTTCCTGCTGACGTTGCCAATTCAGCTAAACACCTTCTATATTTTAAAATTTTAAAAGCTGCATTTATTTGATAGTCTCTAGGTTTCATATCTGAATTTTTAAAAAATTCATTAACCCATTCTATAAAATCAGATTCTTGTATATCAGTATTAAATAAATTAGTAATGCCGTTCATAGAAAGCTTAAAGTCGTATTCTTTACAAACATCAACAACCTCCTTCCACAAACCTGAAGGAACTTTATTTCTTTTTATAAATGAAATATTTCCATCCCATACTCGTTTTTTTACAAGTGGATGGAATCTCCATCCTTCTATTTTTTTAGTTAAACTAATTTTAAGCTGTTCATATTCCAATTCAGTACATGAATCTATAACTAAAAATTTTTTATTTTCTGATAAACTTACTTCCATTATTCTTCGTCATCTAACCTAATTCTATTTCTGATTGCAAATGCCATGTTATCTAATGTCTTAATACATTCATGGTAATAATCAATATGAGATTCTAATAGGTTAATTTGTATTTTTAATTCAGATAAATCTGCTTTTATAAATTGGTGTTTTTCACCGTTAGTGAGTTTAATATCATAATTAATTGAATAGTTTCTCCATTCATTTTTATAATATCTTTCCCATACACCGTTCCTTTTATATATTGTGCTTTTAAATTCAGCAACTTTATCTAAAAGAATTTGTCTATATGATAACATATTTACCTGACATTCAGATAAGTTATTCATATTTTTTATTTTAGATACTAGTTCTGTTATTTTTTTACCCCATTCACTACGATCATTAATTAATCGTTTTTCTAAAGATGTATTTGCTTCTTTTATTTTTGTATCATCAAATGCCATTAAAATATACCTTTTTCATTATTACCTAGTTTTTTATGAGATATCATTTTAGGTTTAAATCTTTTTTTAGGTTTACCTAAATCAAAAGATTCATCTAAATCAATATTACTTATATTACTCTTAAACTTAGAAAAAAATTTTAAATTTCTTTTACTATCTTTTAAGTCATTATAAAAATTATCTAATTCTTCGTTCACAAATTCATTATATTTTTTTATCATACAAAAACAATGTCTAATTCGTTATTAGTAAAATATGTATCAATATTGGAAAGACAACCTGTTCTTTTTTTGTATTCATATTTTACAAGATCATTTAGATCTTTAATTTTTTTAGGATTAATGTTATAATCACTAAGTAACTTATCCCACATAAATACATGTTGCTTTCTTTTAAGTTTTTCTATCATTTTAGATTTTCCTTCAGTGTCATTATCAAAAAAATAACGAACAGTAGGAATTTCATCAAAATCAGCAATCTGCTTTTTAACACCAGTTAATCCTATTGAATTATTCATAAACATAGCATCAATAGGACCTTCAAATACATTAAATTCCCTGCTCATATCTACTTGCAAAACACCAAATAGCATTGATATTTTATTTATTGAGTCTAATTCTTCATCAGAAACATTTAAATCAAGATTAAGTCTATCATAAATTTTTTCAATATTCCATGTTTTATATTTAGGACCGTATGAAGATGAATCTAATGATCTAATTTGAAACCCTACAATCTTATTTTCGTTATTTAGATTAAATACATATAATTCCTTTCTTCTTGGATCATATCCAAATCTTTCAGTTTTATGATGCAATAATCTGCTTTTTAAATAAGGGTATGCTCTATACGTTAAAGAATTAATTGGGTAAATATTAAAACCTAATGATAATTCATCAAACGATAATGCAAGCTTATTTATTTTTTCAAATAAATAAAAATCTAAACTTTCACCTAATGAAAAATCTTTTTTATTATCTTTAATGTAATTTATAATAGCTATTTGATCATTACCTTCAAAATCTTGATCAAAATCTCCTAGAAACTTATTAAGAGGCTGGTGTTGTGCACAATTATAACAATGAAAATATAAATCATTCCAATAGAGATTTCCTCTTTTCTTCCTAGGTGATGATGTAGAATCACCACAATAAGGACATGCAAAATTTAACCTTCCTTTACTTTCTAAGTACCTTCTCTTTTCTGGGTGTGAATGATTAAGAGAAAGAACCCGAGCTATCTTATTGATAATTCGGGTTCTAATTTCAGAAGTTATTTTAACCTCTTCTGCCATGATTAAAGGTCTAAACCATTAATAAAATCATCTAAATTGTCATCACCGCCTGATTGTTCTGGTTCAGAATTATCTTTAGCTTCGCTTTGAGGTTTTGGATTATCCTTAACTTGATCAGCAGCTGCTTCAGATTTTTTAGGTGATGATGATTCATTTTTTTGCTGTGTTATAGTTGAAATAGAATCACCAGGTGAACTGTATTGAGATAATACATTCATTACCTTACCCCTCTGTTCATCATTCCATGGTTGATAATCAAAGTTATTAAGATCAGGTGCATCATTAAGATAACTAAGTATTTCCTTACGAGACTCATCTGAATCATTAACCGCTTCACCATTAAGAGTCATAGGTGATTTAGAACCTTGGAATTTAGATGAATCATAGTTAGGATACCCTCCTTTCTTTGAAATTACTAATTCAAAGTTTTTACCTTCAAATGGGGAAAATACTTGAGTTGGTTCATCAAATTGAGGATTAAGCTCTTCATCAATTTTTGTTTTGATCTTATACCCAAATTTGTAAATTTTTACTTGACCTTCTAAATCTCTGTTTTGTGGATCTTTTACGATTTGTACTAATGCGTAATAAACTTCTCTACGCTTTAAGTTTTCTGACATTTTTTTATCAACAGCAGATTCACTGTTACGTAGTTTAAAAAACATGTCTTGTACTGGGCATTTGTCACCAACAGTTGAAGGTGAATCTGCATAGAAACCGTTACCTTCACGGTCTTCTAACCAGTATACATACTTTCGAATAAAAGGTTTACGAGGATTTTTTGGGTTAGGTAAGAATCTAATTAGAGAGCGATATACGCCGTCTTGTCCTTGGTCTGGTTTTGGAGTGTATAAATCACTTACACCTCCTGTTTTTTGTTCTCCAGTGTCTAGGTCATTAACGCCTACACTGAAAATGTCGAATTCATTTTGTGCCATTTTATGTGCCTTTTTTTAGTTAAACATGCGGCCTAATTAGCATTGCCAGTTGGTTTGCCCGGGATTTGCCATTTAACGTTGCCTACTTAGTGCCAATTACAAATGTATCAATTAGTTTAATACCTTTGTTATTTATATATCAAATAGATAATTTAGTTTCACGGTTTTTAGAAAAAATTTTATTATTCAATATTAACATCATGACCTATAATTGAAGTTACATCATTTTCCCTAATACTAAATATAGTTTCACCATTTACATTAAATTCAACTCCTGCCATATCAGTAAAAGTAATTCTACAACCTTCTTTAATATCAGAATTTTTAACATTAGGTCCTATTGAAATAACAACTCCACTATAAGGAGGTGCATACATACCTTCTTTTTTAACTAAATGTATGCTACCCTTTTTCTTAATAGGCTCATCCTTTTTAAGCAATATTCTATTTGTTATAGCTTTTATAGAATTTTTTTTATTTGAATCTGAAACAATTTTCATAATCTACAATATAAAATTAACTTTGTTTTACGAGAAAAGTATTTATTAGATTGAATGTATACAATGAATAAGTATATTTAAGTTTTCAAGATTACAAGAAGTAATTTTATGATTACTTATTTTCATTTAAATAGTGTTCTAAAGTTTTTATCAAGAAATAAGAATCACAGAGATCATCAATAGGTTTAGGTATCTTTTCTGAATAGTCATTACCTTTACACCATTTCCATAATTTAGTTTTCCTTAACATTTTATCATTAAATACGTCATCCTGAAATGCTTTGACCATATAATGTTTATTTGCATTACCCTTTCCTGCAATTTTTTTAACATGAGATGGTTGAAAAACATAAATACTATTGGCACCAAAATTTTCAGCTAGCTGATATCTTAAAAATGAATTGTATTGTACCATATCAATAAATGAATTACCCTTTGATCCATAAGAAAATCCTTCAAGAGAGATCATAATATCTTCATCAGGATATAAATTAGTAATAAACAATACAATACTGTTTGCAATTTGTGTTGCATCTACAATTTTTTGTCTTTCTCTATTTAAAAATATTTTACTTGAAACTATCCTATTATATGTACTTACTATAATAGCATTAAGATTTAGTAATTCTTCATGTACTTTGAATGCTTTAAGAGTTGGTTTACTAGGGTCTCTACCTCGATCATTATAAAATGAAATAAAAGTATATTCATTATTTTGATCTTTGATACAAATACCTGGACTGTTTAGGGAAAAATCAATCCCAATATAAATCATATTTTAGTTTTTAAAAGTTATACTATAATTTCTTACCTAATGCAGATCCTAAAGCTGCCCCAACTAACCTAGAAGTTAATAGGTCATATAAGACTCCTTTTTTAATTCCTAATACTTTAGCAATCATTTTACCAACTGATTTTCCTAAAGCAAATCCAGTTAAACCACCAAAAACAGATCCTAATAAACCTTCTTCGATCATTTCAGTCATAAGTTCCTCAAGATCTCTTCCTTTTGAATATTCAGTCAAAAACCCTTCAACTGCTAAGTCTATTTGTTTTTCTTGATCTTCAGTTAACTCATGAGATTCATTAAGAAGATTTAAAATCTCAGTTGCATCATTGTTATTTTCCTGTAAATATTCATTAAAAGTTTTCATTATACATTGGTATTTTTATTATATATTACATAGACTAAGTTAACCTGAATATTAAAACTATTTATTATTTTTTAAAACTTTAACAAATTTTTCTGGTGCTAAATCTAAATCTAAAAATTTAGCTTTGATATCTACACTATCGCGTATAGCTTTTATTACTCTATGCTGCCCATCTAAAATAGATATAAACTTTCCTTTACTTTTTACTAAGATAATTGGATAACTTAAATCAGCTGTCTTTATTCTATTAGGATCTCTGTTAGTGTCAATTAAAAGATGCTTTATATTATTAGGATCTATTTTAATACTACCTTCTAAATACTTAACAACATCAGTAAAAGTTACTCTAACTATTTTCCCATTAATTTCAGCTTCCCAAAACATTACAGGATCTTTATGTTGTTTAAAATTTTCAAATAGTTTAATATATCTCATTTTTTAATATATTGTTTAGACTAAGTTAACCTGAATATCAAGAAGATTATATGAAAATGTTAAATCAAACGTTTGAAATTCTATAGTGTTACTTGAAAAGTTTAACTCTAAAGAGCTAACACTGCTTAAAATCATTTGTTGTATTTTAGCAGTGACGTAAGTATTTCCTTCAGCATCTATCATTTGAATTCCTACACCTTCTGGTAAAAAAGGCTCTTTTCCACTAAGATTATAATAATGATCAAAAAGTTCAATTGCCATCCAATAATTTACATACCCATCTAATGCCTTTATAGTAACCGTCATTGTTTTATCAAATAGTTCTTGGTTAGGTAAGCTTGTTCTAAATCTTCTAGTATTCCCAGGAAAATCATTTTGCTGTATTGGATCAAAACTTGGCCCTGGTAATGATAAAGATTGAATTCCATAATTAAAAAGATCTATAGGTTCTTTAATCATGCTACCTGGCATACGATTAATATAAGGTTTATATTTTTCGGATATATTCTTAGGAATAAAAGTTCTAGGAAAATTAAACTTAAATTGACTATTTCTTGCAGTTATAAACATTATATGCTATACTTTTGTTGAACTCTAATCAGTGATTCGTAATTAGGTTTATTTTTTTGTTGTCTATTAACAAGTGTTTGTGCAACTCTTTTCTTACTGTCTTTTGATAATTTTTGAGCTTCTTTAGAATTTTGTTGTAATTTTTTAATTTTGCTACTACTTACTTCTTTATTTAATTCTTCAATTTCATTAGATAGTTCTTCATTACTAGCATTAAGAGAATTAATATTAGTTTCCTGATCACTTATTACTTGTTCAAGTTCTCTATTTCTTTGTAATAAATTTTCATTTTCTTGTTGAAGTTTTGCTAACTCTTTTGAATATTCTGTTGATATATTTTCTATTTCACTTGTTAATGATTTTCGTGCGGCTTCTGTAACTGATGAAAACTCTCCAATATATAAAACACTTTCATCAGATTCATTACCGTCTTCACTAGTCATGGCAGTTGAAATATAAAAATCTTTAGTTGTTAATGATAATATTTTTTTACTATCATCTTTTGATATTTTAAAAAGAACTTCACCAGAAGATATATCAATATCTTCAACTTTAGTATAGTTCGGAATTTTTATTTCATCAGTTCCATCTATAAATGAAATAAAAATAGTACCTACATTACTTAAATCAATTGGAGTATCTTCACCATCCTTTTCATCAAATAAGGTAAACATAAAATAATCATCAAATGGTGATATTTTAATTAACGCATCACCTTGTGGTAAAGGTTGTTCATTATTTGATAAGTTTTTAAACTTTTTAATATATCTTACTTCCTTTTCCTTAACTGTAGTATTTGTTAATATTTCTTTAGCCATCAGATTCTTCTATATTTTGTATTTTAACAGGTGATACTGCAGCTTTAACTTTAACTTTGTCTCTAAAGCTAGTAACATATGTAGTTTGTGTAATTGTATTATTAGTTGTACTATCAGATGCTCCATTTGGTCTAAATCCACTACCATTAGTAATAGTTATATTATTTCCAGAATCATCTTTAATTTTATTATATACTTTTGCAACAGTAGGAACAGTTCCTAGATTAATTTTCATTAATCTTCTACCATATTTTTTAGGATCAAATGAAACTAATCTAGCCTTTTTAATAATTTGTGTATTATCATTTCTATTAAAGAGTCTTAAAGTATAGTTAATAGCAAATGAAACTGCTATAGCGCTATTTAATATTATAGGCCTAAATCTAATAGGTTCATCAAAATCATTTGTTTGTGTAAACATTTGATCCGACGTTTGAATAAAATTAGTTTCTATCTGTTCACTGAGAGTTATTTGGTGTATTGCAATATAATCACCCCCTTCACTATTTAATTGCGCAATAAAATTAGAAAGCGTAGATCCTTGTATTTGACCAGTTAATTCAAAGAAATCACCTGACTCTGATTCTACAACTTCTGCAAATAATAAATCATATTCATCCCTATTAGGCAATGCAACTGAATTAATATCCTGTACATTAAAAAACTCATATCCATTATCTACAATAGTTTCATATATTCCTGAAAATTTAATTGTTACAGGTGGTGTTGATTTAAATCCTTGCCCTTCCGTTAATCTATATGATAATAAATTAGTATCATTAGTCAAAAAATTAGATGCCAAATAAAACAACGAAGGTATTTTCCATTCTATATATGTGGAATATAATTTAGTACCTAATAAAAAGGGATCAGGATTAAATACAGGTGTATCTGTTTTTAAAAAAGCTATAGATGAGGTATTTATCATTTTACCATCTCTTCTAGGTATTAATGATTCTATAATTAAACCATCAAAATCTTGAAAATCAAATCCTGAAGTAAAATGTACTCTAATAGTATCATATTCAATATTTAAATTAGGTGAAAATATCTGAGGTAAATTAGGAGTACTTGTTAGTTTAGGATCAAAATCATTATAAGGTACACCTACACTGGTATCAAGATATGCATATTGTGTTTTGTTTTCATCTATTGCAGCTACTGAGATATCTCTTTCATTACCCATAGTAGAAAACACAGAATCTGAATTAAACATATAAGAACCACCTGTGTAATCGTCTTTCATTATCTCAATAGGGAATGATGATGTATCAAAAGTGTCAGGATTTGCTTGATCAGTATATACATACTCAAGCAATATTTCGGGTGATATTTGTAAAAATCTTGATGAATTCATTTATTTATTTATTTACTTTCTTACCATTGTAAAAATTTAGGAGTATAACCTAAACCAATACCAACATAAGGCGCAACAGTGTTTCCACTATACCCTAAGCCTAATTGAAAACCAATGCCTAAAGTTTTTCTACTCTTTCTTCTTATTTTATTTAATCCTTTACTATTAGGATCAATCATAATTCCAGTAGCATCATTAAATGTTACTCCAGGATAATCTGTTTTTAATTTCACAAAAACTTCTTCAGTTTTAGTATCTTGTAAAATGCTTGCAGATAACCAAATATTTTGTTTAATATCAATAGATGCTTCTCCTAATGAGATACTATCATTAGAAATACTATAAGGTATCGTTGCATTTACGTTTCTATAACTTTTATCCCAAGATGCATTATTGTTAAATGTAATTGCAGATTCATAAGATCCAATAACAGTATCAATCGTTTTTACAGGAACTTCCACTATTTTTTCAACAATTTTAGTTTTTGTTTCTATTATTGTAATAGGTGGTTTGTTTTTTTCTATTTCTATTGAATCATTAAGTTCTTCAATTTTTAAAACTAACCCTCTTATTTCACCTACACTATTACCCCATTTGTCTTTGTAATTTTGTATAGAATCTGTTAATGCTATTTGATTATTTGTAATTCTTGTAACTTCACCTTTAGCTGCAGAAGTAGCTTCACATTGTCTAAATAAAAAAAATGTAAGCACAATGATACCACCTAAAAGAATCATTCTTGTATTTTTAGGATCAGTAAAAAAACTTAATATATTACATACTAATTTAATCATCATTAAGTGCTTCAATTAATTTATTTGGAGTTATTTCAGATTCTCCATATTTTGCAATTAGAGTACCCATAAAACTTTGTTCTTCATCTTTTAAATCTTCTGCTCTATTTAATAACTTATCTCTCTTTTCAGCTAAACTTTGTATACTCTTTTGCATAAGATCAATATTAAAATTAATCTCATCATATTCTTTAATAAAATATTTTAGTTTTTTCTTCTCGTCTTTTGTCATTTGTTTCTATATTTAAAATTATATTAAGTACCAACATACATTATAAACGCTAGTGCATAGTATGGTGGTAAATTTGAATCTGATTGAATTCCATGATTATGTGAAACATTTCCACCTTCTGGCTGAATTCTAGTATTTTCTACCTTTTGTATATTTTGAGTATTTGTGCCACCTATTGAACTTATTAACATTTCAGGTGAACCACCATCCCCTGTATCAGTACCTGAAGCAGTACGCCATCCAGCTGGTGAATTATTTGGTTCTCCGCTTGGTACTCTAGTCCATCCAGCTAAATATCCAAATCTGCTATCTAAATAAGAAGGTACATGATCGTGTTCCGGTATTTGGCTTAGAGTAAGAGTATGATCATCTGTTTGTCCACCGTGATTATGTTCTATTTCACCGCCAGTCGCTCCATTATTTTGTGATGTCCAATTTACATTAGGATTATCACCTACACCAACAACGAATCTCTGTCTTAAATCTGGTACAGTTACTCCATTTACATCATTACCATCACAAAGAGTCCATCCTGTAGGTATATTGTTCGTACCACCACTCCACATTATAATACCACCTACTGGTATAGGTGCTGCTTGTGATTGTGGTATTTCACTTAATTGATTATTGTTATTTGGATCTTTAACTACAAGATTACCTGTACTAGGTGATACGTCAGGTAGATTATTAGCTCTTATTGTACCGTTAAATGTAGAAACACTAGTAGGTTCACTTACATTAAACCATCCTTCTATTACAGTATCATCAGCAACGTTTAGTGTACTATTAATATTAGTCTGTGTTGAATTTATTTCAACATTGTTAGAAGTTCCTAAAGTTATACCATTACCTTGTGCATTTAAATTAATACCAACACCTAATATGTTTACATTATTACTTCCAGTAAATGCAGAAATATCAATATCACCACTACTAGTATTTAATGAAATACCACTAGTTGTTAATTGTATATTAGTGTTTGCGTTACTATTTAATCTAATAAGATTACCAGTTAATCCAATATTTCCAGCTTCACCTATAATTTTACCATTTTTGGTTGTTGATGGTGGTATTGTACCTAAGCCTCCGATATTTAGAGAAGCCTCATTTCCAGTGTATAAAACATTTAATGATATTTTAGGAGGTTGTTCTAAGCCTGAATATCCATTTACATTAACAGTAAAATTAGAAGTGTCATCAACATCAGCTGGATAACTATTTTCATCAAGTCCTGTTGTAAATTCAATATTCTTACCTGCTCTAAATTGCTGTCCTCTTGTACCAGTTAAAACCCTAAGACCTATAAGATCTGATTGTGGGTTTTGTGGAGCTTTAGGAGAGTTAATTATTAAAGTATCATCTACACCTAGCGAAATATTAGATAATTCACCTATAGCATCTTGTTCAAAATAATCATCTATAAGAGTACCACCGTGAAAAATTATTGATTTTGACCCTGATGTTTTTTGGTGAATAAATAAACTTGTAATGCTTGAATTTATTGAAGTTGCTAAAGTATCAGATAAAACACTATACCCTTGACTACCTGGTGATAAAGTATCTGCATTGATTGCAGCCCCAAAAACACCAGTTGAAATACCTTCGTTTTGCGGTGTTGCACCAGTTGTATCAAATGGTGCAGGGTATATTGAAGTTTTTAGTCTTTGACTAGGTGGATTACCACCAAAAAAACTAAGACCTACACTAATACCAGCTGATCCTTGCGGTCCTGTTAAATTAACACCTGTTTGTATCCACGATGATCCATCCCACGTCCAAACATTACCATTTGATTGTAAGTAATTATCATCTTCAATTAAATTAGAAAATATTAAACCAGTCGGAGGTGATCCTGGTTTTGGATTAGTATCTTCATACCACCTAGATCCTCTTTCACCTCTTCCCCCTATAGGACCTTGTGGACCAGTAGGGCCAGATGGGCCAGATGGGCCACCACCATTTAGAAGAAGCTGGTCAAAATTAAAATTAATTTTGTCTGCTGCTTGTGATATAGTATCAGATGCTATTATTTCTTGTATTACTATTGGCATTTTTTTATTATTTTTTAACTAAAGTAATACTAAGCCCTAATGACTCAGAAAAACCTGCCCTTTTGTTATATATTAGGCGCGTATCAAAGTCGTTGGTATTTAGTATTTTAGATGAAAAGTTTTCATTAATAATTAAACCTGCTGATTTTTTGTCTGAATTATTCAATAATGCAGTTTGATAGTCTGTTGGTTTATCTAATCGTTCTCGTTTTGTATATAAATTAATTGTACCTATTTTATATTGTGATAGTATATTATCTTCAATATATTTTTTAACATCATCATTTAAAGTATCTTCTTCACCAAAACTATATTCTTCATTTATATACTTAGAAAATACATTTTTAATAGGTTGAAATAGAAAATCAATTAATTTTTTTCTTATAAATAAATAAAGTTCAATTTTAATATTATCTTCCTTATGCATAAAATCACCATCTACTAAATCAGGCTGTTTAATAGCAGGCTCAAAAAATTCTGAAGGTGAAAAGGTATCTAATGTTATTTGATCTGGTGTTTTCATATACTTTGACCCAAAGAAAGATTTCTTTTCTTTCATTGATCTTGTCCCAATAATTATTTCAGTTGTATTTTTGTCTAAACTTTTTCTAAAATAACCAGGTTCCCAGTTTGAAGAAAATATGTAAAAGTCTCTCTTATCAATACCTACTTCATTAATTAAAGGGTATAAACTCCTAAATGCACTTTCATTTGATAGTTCTAAAACTGAAGAAGGATCTTCAATATTTACTTTATGATAAAATAAATTTTTAATTTGTCCAAAATTTAAAACTTTAGAACTATTGAATTGAGAATTAGCATGTCTAGTTAAATTAAATACTTTAAGTTTATAATCTTCATCAGGTATAAAACTACCAGTTGAATCTGTTAAACCAGTGGATCCTGTGTTTTGTATAAAATCTAATTCTAAATAAGGATCTTTAAAAAATATAACATCATTAGATATAGGTTCATAACTACCTGAATGTCTAGCAATAGGTGTAATTCTAGGAGTTTTTTGTAAACTTAAATCATAACCAATAATATCAATTAAATTAAATGATGTTGGCTTAGCAGGATCTGGTAAAACTCCAGTATAAATAGACTTAAGTATATCATCTTGTGATCTTAAGTTAAGTAAAAATGTTTGTACAAAATTACCTGATGAATCTAATAAAGGTTCACCGCTTTCATTTATAGTTTCATATACAACGCTAGGATCTCCTTGGTTAACTGCTTTGGCTATAGATGCAAATGAAACACTATTTAAAATATTTCTAAATTTGTTATAACCACCTCCTATAGTAATATAGTCTGCTTGTCTTAATATTAATTCAGGTGGGGTACCAGGTGATGGTAATACTGTAATATTTCCATTTTTTAATACTCTACTACATATTAATATATCATCAGACAAAACTTTAGTTATACCATCAATTAAAAAAGTATCATTACCTATTTGAAATTGTATATTTGTATACTGACCATCTATTCCTACATTCACATCGCTTAAAAATTTAGTAGGTATACCATTAATATCAGGTTGACCTTTTATTTTTACTTTTGACACATCCTCAACCCATGGACCACTAGTTGTAAAACTTATAGCACCTTGCATATTACCATTTTCATATTCAAACTGGTCTCCTATTTTAATAGGCTCACATGAACTATCTGTAGAATATGCGCTATTTAGTGAATATAAACTGGTTCTATCTATAATTTGATCATTATCATTGATACATTCATATGCAAGATTTATTGATATTAACATAACAATAGTTTTCCACTTCTCATTTTTAATTATTTTAATTTGAGACTCTGGTTTGTTTGGTATATTAGGAACAAGCATAACGGAAAATCTATAATCATTAAACCTACCATCTCTAACATAAGAAATACTTTTAGCATTAAAATTAACATTAGCAGATTTTAATGCTTTAGGTTTTGCAATAATTTTTACCCCTCTTAAAAAGGCTTCACTAAAATTATCTTCATCACCACCACTAAAAACACCATATCTTAATTGTTTGTCAACAATACCAGTTTCAAAAGAATTACTTAACTTATCTATTATAAAATATTCATCAAAATAATTTATGTTTACATCTTGGAATGTACCTGGTATATAGGGTGTATTAAGTGTAGGATTAGGCAATATTGAGTCAGTAGGTGCTTCATTGAAATAACTCCAAGACTCTTCAATTGCGTTTTGATTGAAATATTCTGGTACCTTTGCTAAATAATACCATTCATGAGAAAATCCAAACGGTGATCTATTAAAATCATATTTAGAAGGTGAAAAATTATTTAAAGTAAATGCTTCAGATACGTTTAATCTATATGGATTATTTCTTACATCCTTTCCATTTTTAAAATACCCCCATTTGTTTATATAGGGTATTACTCTAGATGATACTGCTTGTGATGTTAAATAATTTTCTTCAAGTCTATTATACTCAGATGAAATAACAGAATCAAAAGATTCATCTGGGTCTGCATCTTTAAGTAAACCTATTAAAGTTCCAAATCCACCATTATCATAAAAATTAATAATATCTGGATTAGAAGAAACACCAGTAGGAATAAATGAACCCCCTGTAACACCAGTTGATATAATATCATTTTGTGTATAATACTCTTTCTCAAATTCTAATTCACCTAAATTTCCATATAATTCACTATAAAAATCATAATCAAAGTCTTTAATTGGGAAAAATGAAAATCTACCAAATGAAGGTTTATATTCATTATATAATGAAACTTGTTTTATACTAGTTAAGTAAATATCATTATCTTCCAGTTGTATAATTATATACTTATCTACATTTCTAAATCCTATTATTTCATTATTATTATTTCGTATAGGTTCTTCTAAATAAGGCATATAATTTTTAATAGAAGTAAAACCACCATTTGTTTTAATAAACTTACCAGGTGTAAATCTATCTTCATCACCTTTTTGTATTTTTAGAGATGAATTATTTTTATCAGTACCTCCTATAAAATTTGTATTAGGATTATTTACTGATGTTATTGGGTATGTTTCAATAGGTAAATTAGGATAAGAATCCCAGTCTAACGTAACATTTAAATTATTAAATCTACTTCCACCAAATCTTGAAATAACATAAACACTATTTTTATTATAAAAGGCAGTAAAAAGTCTTTTGTTTTGGTTTATGCCATTGTTTATTGCATTTGTTATTGATTTTGCAACTTCTTCATTAGTACCACTTGAATTAAAAAATGATTCCACATTTTCACCAACAGTAGTAGCAATATTAGAATTAGAATATACTTCTCCTATTAAATCTGTACCATCATAAAAAGAGAACCTAACACCATAAGGAATTTGGCCATTAATAGTAAATGATACTAATGATCTTCCTTTATCCGAAAGTATTTCAGCTTCAGCAAAAGTATCAGGCTGTTTATATCCAGTTAATAAAGAAATATCAATTTTTTTATCAAATAGTCTTATTTGATTATTTTCCCATATTGACCCTTTTTTAACTGTATGAAATTGATTTTCTTTATCCTTAACATAAAAAATAGATTCAACTTCATTAACTCTATCAGGTGTTAAAAATCCAGTAATTGTAGAACTTCTATTTTCATCTAAATAAAGCAAAACACCTCTTGGGTTTTGTATTTCAAATGAAGTATTTAAAGTTTCAGAAATTTGATCAACTGTTTTAATTTTAGGAGTTTGTGTTTTTTCAACTCCTTTATAAAATCCAGTTCCTGATAGATCAAATTCTCCTTCATTTATTTCATTTACATATAAACCAAAATATCTGTTTATTGAATATTCATCAGAATTTGGATCATCAAATAAAAATTGCATATTTATTAAATTAGCTGCAATAATACCATTTTGTTCAAATCCTTTAGTAAATAAATATTCATTATTTATAATTGTAGTATCATTAGTTATTAAATCCTCGTATAAAAATTTACCACCGCTAGAAAAACCCCCTGATGAATATGATATTCCATTCCATTCAATAGGCTCATCTTTTCTCCAGCTAACTGTTAGTGGTGAACTAGGAAAATCTTTTTGTGAACGGTATCTTCTTATATAAGAACCTAATTTGGTTTCTTCAGTTAAATCAAATGTCTTTATAGCAGTACAGTTTTCTAATACATTTTTTGTAAATTCTTTAGAAGTCTGTGCGCTGTCTTCGCCATCATTAGGATTATCTGCAGTTAAGTTATTAACCGAAACAGGATCATTAATTCTAAATATTACAAAGTATTTAGGTATTTGTTCATTTAACCAAATAGGGGCTAACATTCCTAAACTTTCTTTATAAGACTCAGATGACATCACTTGAGTACCTGCAGAATAAAACATTTCATATTGTTCTGCGTATGAAGATAGTATCGAGATATCATTATATTGTTGATATACACCATACGCAAGTTCTTTAGGAAATGCCCCAAATTGAAAAAACCTATGTACATCATTATTATAAGTAGAATCCCCACTTATTTTAAATGATTTAAATCTAGAAGATGCCAATTGTGTATTGGCACTAAATGATTCTAAATACAAATCATTACCATTGGATACTAGCTTAACATTACCTGATAATTTTGGATTTGTTCTTAATAAACTATATGAAGCTTTATCAAGTATTCTCTCTACCATTTAATTTTACTTTTTTTATTTATTTAAGAACAAAAACAAAGTAAAATTAATTACGAGGCGCTCTAGTGAAACCTGTAAGATCTCTAGTAGATCTAGATCCACCACTTATTGCTTTATTTACTTGAGTTTCTGTGATAGTTGGACTAAGTTTTGTTACAACTTTTTCTAAATCACTTAATCCCTTAGTTACTGTTGCGGCCGGGAATACTTTAATATTAAGATTATCTGAGCGGTACTTTGCAAAAAATTCTAAATCAAATTGTACAACATCTTCGCTATTAGGATATATATCTATTCCTATTCTTTTAGAATAAGTAACATTTGTAGTAGCCCCAGTACTATCTCCAGCAATATTACCTAAACCTCCAGCAGATCCTAACCCTGAACCAAAATAATCAGTCATTCTATATTGAAATACTATAGGAACGTTAATAGAATTTTGGCTTCCGAATTGTATAGGTTTAGATGATTGTAAAGAATCACCCTCTACTTGTATATTTTCATGATCATCAGTAGCTAAAAATAAATAAGATCCGCATGATTTTTTACCAATTAAAAATTGATCAAAAGTATCAAAGCTACTTTTAACATTTCTACTAAAATTAGTAAATGATGAATTTAATACATTATTAATACTAGGACTACCTTGTAAAGATTGTGACCCATTAGGTGCTGATAATGATGAAGGGTAATTTCCTGTACCTGCTAATGAATCTAACTCTAAAAAGTTTTCATTTAAATAAATTGCCTGTTCCTTACCTTTATTTTGGTCAGATTTTAATGGTATAAACTTAGAATGTCTAAATATTAAATTAGCAGTATTATTACCAGTAGATGTACAATCAACTCCACCAACAGGTGAAGATGGTAATGTAAAGTTAGAATTATCACCTGTTAAATCAATGTATGATTGTCTATAAGATGAATAATTTTGTAAAATTGGGTGTTCTATATGAACTTCTATAGTATCATCATTAGAACCACTAAATGTACTTGCGGTTGTAGGATTTCCATTCGAGTCAAAACCTCCACCCCATACAAATTGCCCAGACGTAATATTACCTGTGTTATTATTTCTGCCATAAAAATTTTCAGCAGTATCAATATTAATTATAAACTCTCCATCAGGATTAATATAGCTATAAAAATTAGAATCCGAAGATACATCACTAAACCTACTATATAAAAATTGATTTTTATTTTGTGATGATTGGTATGGTGAAATAGATTTAATTTGACCATACTTATTACTTGCATCAATAACAGGGTTTGTCAATATTATTGGTACTAAATCATACTTTCTAATAGTGTTGTAATTACTATCATTAGAAGAATATGTTGGTCTATTATCAGACTGATTAGTTGCACTATCATCTAACCACTCATACGTAGCAGGTAATATAACACTACCACTAGAAGCTTCTGTTGTGGAAAAGCTTGGATTTTCTGATTGTTTAACCATTCTAGTTCTAGAACCAGCAATACTTGCTATTAATTGTAATGTTGTCTGTTCACTGTTAGCAATATTTAAAAAGAAAGTTTTTGATATAATTGCACCTCTAGGATCATCCAAGTCTAACACTTCTTCTGAATAAAACCCAGAAAATACTTTAGTTGTAGCATCTCTGTTAATTTTAATGCTATTACCTTCCTCATCAATTAGAGTGATAGCAAGTTCACCTTTAGCTGTACTAAGTATTTCTTCAAATTGATTAAGTCTGTTTTGCATTTCTGTTAATTTTGAAAACAGATCAATTGGTGTTTGTTCAGATGATAAAAACCCTGAAGCAATAGAAGAAGCCGTATGTGCGAAAAACTTCTCATTAGCTGTAAATTGAGTAGATAAATGTTCATTAATACCTTTTGAGTTCAAATCTTCTTCTAATTTAACCCTAGCTAAATCTTCAGTATTTTGTTGTACTATTTGATTTACTGCATTATCAGAACTTAAATCTGCTGGAAACTCAATTCTAATAGGATCTGACCATACACTTTCTAATGGGTTAGATGGCCATCCTGCCTCTGAAATAGATTTAACTTGAACTTCAATAATTTCACCTTTTCTTATTGGTACATCAAGCTGATTAATATTAATTTCATCTGCATTATCAGTTTGAATAGGTGCCCATTCATATCTCCCAGTAACTTCATTTTTAATTCTAGGTCTAAGAACACTTTCAATTATATTATAATTTGAAAATGCACCTTGGCTTTCAGCCTCACCATCTTGAAAGGTAAATTGATCAACAGGGTTTGCTGCGCCATCTTGTGATAGATATCTATATCTTACTTTAAATTTAATAATTTCTTGTGGTCCAGTTGATTCAGATATTTTTTCTTCTGGTAACTTCCAAAAACCTCTAGCTCTATATTTTGGAGATATACTAGAAACTGAATTGTCATCTGCTTTAGATGAAATTTCTTTAACCACTGATGAATATAATTCAGATTGAGATGATCTTTCTGTTATTAAACCTTGTAATTCATTTCGGTCAGCATCTCTTTCAACTTCAGTTGTGTAATTTGTTGATTGTATTCTTGATCTCTTTTTAGAAATAGCATCATCTAATTCCTTTATCTTAGCTTCAAGAGTTATTTTTTGATTATTAAGATCTTCTAATTCAACTATAGCACTTGAATTAGTAACTTGTCTATTAATTGCAACTACTTTAAAGTCATTTATAGATAATGCAGGAGAATTAGGATTAACACCTTCTTTTGAAGTTGGAAATTTATCTTGTGCAAATGATAATAAAAATCTACCAAAATCTATTGCACTACTTTGATAAAACTGAGATAACGTTTCTTCTGTACCATCATCATTTAATGTAGTAAGATCATTTGTATAAAATGAAGAACCTGGTGACCAATTTACTGAAGGTATTTTAGAATTAGGATCTATTGGTTTAATAAACGTCACACATCTTTCATCAAACCCAACAGTAACGTCAACCTCTACTTGTTCATTTAAACCTGATCCTATTTTTAATACATCAGAACCGATACTTATAGATCTAGATCCTTCTACTAAATCTAATACTACAGAATTTGTACTTGAATCAATTTGAATTATTTTATATCTTGTGTCAATAGAATCAGATATAACTTCTAATGAATCACCTACCTTAAGCTGTATTGTGCCATTAAAATCAGCTTCACTATCATTATAGGATAATTTATTTAACTTATATAATTTCTTCTTAGATGTGATACTAACACCATTAATCTCTTGTGTAACATCTATATCTGATATTCTTATAACACTAAATTTACCATTATATCTTTTACTTCTTGGTGGTAAGTCAACTACTGCTTCGTCTAATACATAAGAAATATTTCGTTCAACCATTTCCTGTATAAAATCATCAAATCTTATATCAGATCTACCTTTATATGAATTATCAAAGAAATTAGTTTTACTTTTTGTGTTTGTTTCTAAAATATACCTTCTAACTATTGCTCTTTCAGTATTAATAGGAACTTGACCAGTAATATCAAAACTTACATATAATAAAGGATTTATTAATTCTTCAAAAAACCAGTTAGGTTTTATGTTAAAGGTATTAACAGAATTTAATTCATTCAAATCTTGTGCTTCTGATGGAAGGTTTGCTAAAACTAACTTTCTAAATGTACCGTCAGATAATCTTATTGAGCTATTTCCACCACCAACATTAGTAATAGTTTGTATATTTCTATCTAAGCGATCAACTGAATTTTTAAGAAAACCGAAGCTAGGTAAGGTAACTCTTGAAATCGTATTATCACTGTTTTGTAAATCAATAGTAACTGACTCCCGGTTAGAAGTTATTGCTTGGTTTACCTTTTCAAAACTTTCAACTGAATTGTTAAAGAGTCTTAAAAGCTCAGGAAGAAGTGTTGATATTGAATTTTGTTCTGCCATTTATATTTTTATTATTTATCTAATCACATCATGTACAAAGTTAAGAATACCTTGTTCTGTACAAATAATTTCTATGATAGGTTTATTTGACAACTCAGAATTATTAATAGTAGCGACCTGTGTACCATAAATACCGTTGTTTAATCTGTTCTTAGAATCAGTAAACACTCTAATATTTCTTGATCCTAAATCTATAGGAGTTTCAAATACAATTCTAACAGTTTGACCTACTTTAAATTGAACATCACTGTCATCAATATTAATAATAAGATCGCCTCCTGCGGTATTTACTGTATTTAATCTTAACATATTTGTATAAGGTTGTAATTCAGTAAATACTGTAGGTGTAGATACATTAAGATTTAATGGATCATTAATTGTAATATCATCACCATTAGTATTGGTAGGAATAGCAAAATTATATTGCTGAGTACCTAATGAAAGTGTAATTATATTAGGTACACTCTTATCAACTATAATACCTTGACCCTGTCTAACAACATCAGTGTTATATTGTAATGTTTGGGATACTTCACCATTTGCTAATAATTGTATTTCATCAGCATTCTTAGCAATAAGATCTAATATAGTAGAATCGTTTGCAAAAGCAAGAGATGCATTATCAATTTGGCTTTGCATACTATTAAGTTGCTCTTGTAATGATGATATATCAGAAGAAGAATCTGTTCTATTTTCAATTGATTGTAATCTAATATCTAAATCAGAAATTTCAATTTGTTGTCTTTGAAATATTTTTGCGGATTCTTGTAATTGGGCCGTTGCTTCAGAAAAGAGACCCATTGAGAATGTATTATAATCATTAATAATAGTATCAATACCAGCAGAGCCCGGTGAAGCATCAAATCTTAAATTAACTTTAAAACCATAACTATTACCATTTTGGCCTGTTACTCTATTTGGTTTAAACTTAGGGTATCTCTGTATAAAACCCCCATCTGTAGTTGGGGTAATATTGTCTAATAATAATATACCATAAAGATTTGTTGCTGTATTAGATGTGTTAGAATTATCCTTTAAATCATAATAAACTAAAACAGCATTAAATTCAAAATTACCTGAATTATCGGTTCCATTAAACTGAGGTATTGTACTAACCTCAGGATTACTTGTAATCTGTTGATAGTCATTAGGATTAAAATCAACTGAAATACCATCAAGCTTACTTCGTCGGTATGCAACGCCACTAAAACCAGAAGGGTTATTATAATCTGCTGGGTATTTTCTAATATCTATATTACCTGCATCAGTAAAAGTAGAAGGTTCAGTAAAATAAGAATCAGTTATTGATGGGGGTGTACTTTCATTCATCCAATTTGCACCAGGATCAGTGTAACCAGCAGGACCTGGTCCTTCTAGTGCTTGATCATAATCATAAAAAGCAAACATATCTAAGCCTTGTGGGTGAATTGTGTTTGTACCTCTACCTAAAATATATTCATCTTCTCCTTGTATACTTATACCAGGCTGGTAATTATTATCCTCAATTGAATCAAATAAAATAGTTGGTGTATTACCAACTTCAGTAGGAACGTTAATGTATAATTCAGTATAAGCTTCTCCTGCTTTATCAACATTATTTACAATATCAATTTCTCCGATATATTTAACAACCCTACGATATTGCTCTGGACCATTTAATCTTTCATCTTCCTCAACAAAAAGAGGCCTAGTAACACCGCTACTTTGTTCTAGATTTGAAGCTTCCCTAAAACGTATAGCTCCAGTTTCTTTAAGCCATTTAAAAAATATTCTTTCAGTTGGTGTATGATTAGTTGTATTATCATATGAAGAATCACTAATAATAAGCTCTTCTATATTTAATGCATAGTTTTGAAAGCTTTCTGCCCAATTAATATTAGGGTCAGATTTTAAACCACCATTCCATATTGCACCATCTATTGTATCAAATTGCATATAATTTTGATAATTACTAAATGTATTAGTATCTAATCTATCAAAATCAGGTAAATTTAATAATACAAATTTAGAAAAGACTAATCTTAAATTATCATTACTAAATGTTTTAGATAAGTCTCTTGCTGCTGATGTAAACGTATATAGAGTACCTCCATCTGCCTGCGGTGTTCTTATTAACGGTGTTGTTGCCATACTTTATAATTTCTTGGTCTATAAAGACTCTTTTTAATTTATGAAATGGTGTATCCTACTCCACCAATTAAATACCATGATGGATTTCCAGTGCCATCATCAATACATAAAAAATGAGCAGAATCTCCTTGTTGATCTAATGTAACAGTAGGAGTTGAACCAGCACCTGGTAAAATAAAAGGATTAATTGCTCCTCTTAAATCAACAGAACCTGTCGTTGCTTCAGAATAAACAAAAATAATTTCTTGTCCAATTCTACCGTCATGGACTTGTACTGTTAAACTGCCGGTTGCATTATTACTTACTCGTTCAATTGAAAACGGTGGAACAGCTGTACTAGTACCTACTTGTGCATTTAAACCTGGCCCAGTGAATGTATCATTAATAGTTTGTGGATTTACATTATTTCTAATTAAATTACCACCATTAATATTAACATTACCATTATTAATATCAACGTCTGTTAAGATATCAAATGTTGATGCATTAATGTCTAATAAAACAGTATTTAAACCAACCCTAAGTGACTGTGTTTTAAGGTCATTTAAGCTAGTGATTGTACCAGCAGTTGGATTAAAATAAATTTCCATTGCATTAATTTCAGATGCTAAAACATTAAAGTTATCATTTAACACCAGTCTAGATCCAGATAATGAATCAGTTCCTAAAATTTCTGTTACCGTAATTGCCATATTTTTTACTTTATTATTAGAATATTTCTTTCTTTTTTATATTTATTACCATTACTATCCTCAAGTTCAAGAGTAATTTCATATTTACCTTCTTTCTTAAATAAGTAAGTTAAGTAACGGCTTTCAAAATATATATCAGCTATGCTTGAGTTAGTGGTATTTCTTATTTTCCATTTAGGTTTATCCTTTCCTAATATTCTACAGTTATCATAAACAAACATTGCCCATGTTAATTTTGGTAAAGTTTTTCCATCATTAATAAATTTAGCAGTGTCCCAGGTTGGATTACTTGATATATGTAATCCTTTTTTATAAATTAAACTTTCACAACCAGTAAATCCAGTAGATCCAGTAGATCCAGTAGATCCTGTTGCTGCACATACTGTATTTCCTGAAGAATCTACAATATCAATATTAGCCCAATCACCATAAATACCAAAATATCTAGATACTGCTTGTATAAATTTTTGATCTAAACCTGCATCATATACTACATTATAAACATACTTATTTAATATAGGATCATCAGATACATTTAATGCGGAAGCAACATCAGCTAATGTAGTATATGATGAATCAAAGAAAAATTCACCTACATCACCATTAAGATCTTCTATTCTCAAATATGTACCAGAGTAAAATTCACTAAATTGAAAAAATGATGGAGTATCACCTGATGTTGATGTCATATTCCACCATAAGTGATATGTATCATTCCAATTACCACCTTCTACATTATCCCAACGATATGGGCCAGCAAAACTTAAATTACCATCATTTTGGTAATTAAGTAATTGAAAGTCTGGTGATGTACCTAGTCCAAAATTATTAAGAATTGAATTTACCCTATCTAACGATTCATATAATTTAGGAGTTTCATCGCCCCAAGTAACACTAGGTTCTATTGGTAAATTCCACTGGGACCCATAATCATTCCATTTATATTTACCATCACTTTCCCATGTATAGTTTTCCTTTCTAGCTTGGTACCATCCTGAATACTCAACTTCTTTACCTTCAACACATATTCTATCAATTTCAACTTTAGAAGATATATTATTATATAAATCAAACATTTTCATTTCAACTGTATATGTACCTACGTAAGGTAATATTAAAGGTAGTCTTTCGTACTCAGCCATAGAACCTCTTATAGTATATAAAAATTCAGGTGAAATTTCAGTTTTTTCTTTAAAAATACTCCATTCTATTTCTTCAAAATTACCTCTAAAAATACTATCCCATGTATATAATTTAGATCCAGGTAAAATTATTTTTTGAAAAAAGCTAGTTGAAGATTGATTTACTCTTTCCACTGATAATGATAATCTATTAGGAGTATCACCAAATAATCTTATGTCATAAAACTCACAAGAAGTAGTACCACCAGTTGATGAACAGTTTTCTTCTGATTGAGTAATTTTATAAAAAGTCCATGGATCAATAAAATTTGATTTAAGAGTTAGTAATTGATTAAATAAACCGTTTCTAACATCTTCTTCAGTGTCACCTAACTGTACTGTATATGATATGGTTAAATCAGTCTCCGGGTCATATATTTTATATACATCATTTGTTGATGGCGTAATAGGTCTTAAGTCTATATTATAATATACACCACCATTGTCTAATTGATTCCATGTTGAATTTATACTATTCCATGTTTCATTCCCAAAACTACAGTTTCTTAAAACTATAGGAGCTCCTATTGGTATACCTGGTTTATCAGGTAATTGGTTTGATGATCTCCCTTCTTGGTATTTTGTTGTATTAATACCAGGTGCATATCTGGAAAAGTATGATAAAAATATATCGGATACATCTTCCACTGTTAAAGTATCACCATTAACAATATTTCCTAGTGGATCATTTACATCAGGCCCAATAGGTGGTTTTGGTAAAACATCTCCACTATTATAAGGACCTATTATAACATTAGGTCCTGCTTTATCAACTAAAGGTGTAATAAAAGCATCACAAAAATCAACGAATGATTTTCCTACAATAGCTTCACTTTCTAAGCAGTCTAATGCAAGTGTTCTTAAATCTTCTAAATATACACATTCATCAGGTTCAACACAAAAGTTTGCATCTATTCCTATGTTTAATGTATTAGTTTCATTTTTACTTATTGTACTCGTTAATTCCTGTAGACCAAAAAATTCAGCCTCACCTACTATTTCTTTAATATGAGCATTGAGTGGTAAAAATTCTTTTTCTAATTTTTCCTTTAATCCAAATAATTTAATTAAGACTTCTTCAATAGTAAAATCACTAGTTTCTTCAGTTAAAGGTAAATCATCAATATCATAAAAATCTTCTCTAATTTCATTAATTTTATAAATTAAACTAAATAAACTAGTTTTTCTAAAATTCTTATTAGGAAGAGATATTTTTTTATCATTAAGCTCTACAATAGGATCAAATATACCAATAGGATTACTTTGTATATATGTTCCAAATTTATCAGAATTAACATTTACATTTTTCCAAAACTCCTTAACTTGTAAATTATCGTAACCAAAAAATTTAATTGCATTAATAAGACCTTTATATGAACCGATAAAGGTATAAATATTATGCCCTTCTAACATAATTTCCTTTCTCTTTTCATTAATCTCTTGATAATCAGGTAATGATTCATTAATATCAACTTCTCTAAATATACTACTATCTTTAGCTATAATATTATAACCAAAATTTTGAGTCATTACCTTTAATCTTTCGTCTTCTTCAATAGTTTCACCATAAATAGTAATTTCTGCAACTGTAGTTGCAGTGCTCCTATCAATAATCTTTAATGTTCTTCTGTATGTATCTTCATTCTTTGAATTAATACATATGTTAAGTTGGAGTGCTTCAGATCTAATTTGTGATGTAACTAAATATCCATCTGAATTGAATGTTTGATTAGGATCATAATCTAATGGTGCAAATATTTGATCATAAAACTGTATAGGAGGACCGTCATCTTCTCTTACCAATGCAGACTGTGTCCCTGTATCAAAATTACGATCAAACTGAAATAATTTTAATTCAGTAGGATCTTGGTCTTTCCATTCAATATCCCATCCACCATTTCCAGTGATAGTAGAACCTGTTGAAGCTTCAGTATCATGAGGAAATCCGTATTTAAATACATTAGATGAATTAATTGAGGCATCAACCATTTTTTCTAATATAAATATTTGTGCAACTTCAAATAAACCTACAGATACTTGTGGTATGTAAATATCACCAGTCCACATATCTTGATCACTATCATAATCAAAATTATAGTTTTTACCGTTTTTATCAAAAAAGTATATGTTATTCCAAAGATTTGCCATTATCCAATAATTAGTTTATTTTTTGATAGTCTTTAGGTACAGCATAATTATAAAAAATTCTTAAATACTTAACTCTATTCAAAAAGAATGTCATAATAGGATTAAGATAATTATTTAAGAATGTTGAAAGATTAGGATTTCTAAACATATAATTTGACATAGTTCTTTGTAATAAGATATTATTATAATCATATCCTACATTTTTTAAATCCCACCCTTCTCGGTAAGTAGCCTTATATCTACTTGGAAATCCTGTTCTTCTATCCTTTCTATTTAATGATGACATATTATTCTCCTTTTAAAGCTTTAATTGTAGAGGTTTGCTGTAGTCTACCTGTATTTGAACTAGTTGAATTTTTACCAGTTGCTATTGTAGTTCCTCTATTTCTTCTTAACTTATTATATCTTTCTTGTTGAGTTTTATTATATAAGTTGTTTGCAATTTCTTCTTTAAAGAATATATTTAATGAAGATATACCGGTATCTTTAGGCGTTTCTTCATAAAAATTATTATTACGATCTTCCCATCCTCCTCTAATTATTGGAAGATCTTCAGGCCCAATAACAACATCACCAAATTCGTCCAAGCCTAATTGAGGATCTTCATCTTCTTTTAATACAATTTTTTTATTTTCAATAAGAACTTTCTGGTCAGTGTTAGGATCAATGCCATACACTGGTATAAAATAAAAACCGTCTCTAATTGCTTTTTCATTTTCTTCAGAAATAAAAAATACATTAACAGAGTCAATACCTTCAATATCTTCTATTATAGAAACAATATCAGATCTAGGAATTCTATCCCTTCTATTAATATTTAAAAAATAAAGATTTAATTGTTCTCTTATTTCATTTCTAATTTTATTTTTATCAGAATTTTCAAAATATCTTAAAACAATATTTAATGAATACTTTCTAATAATAGGATCATTAATTCTAACCTCTGCAGTAACAACCTGTCTTCCGCTTTGGTTAAGAATATCAAATACTTGATCTTTTTCCGCTTGTGTTAATACGAATTCTTCTTCTTCAATGTTAAAATAGTCTTTATCACTAGTAAGCTTATTTTTAATATCAGGTATTAAAAACAAATAAATTATATTATCATCATTAAGATATTGATCATCTTTTGTGTTATATGCATCTATAAATGAAAATGCATTATATTTTCTTAAGTAGTAAATGTAGTTATTAGGATTTGCCAAAACAAATGATCTACTTGAATATGGTGCAATTAACCTAGTAAAATCAGGATCTTCTGTGTTACTTCCAAGATTAGGATTTCTTGTTATATTAATTGCAAGATATTCATTAAGATCAACATCTTCACCTGATGGGGTAGATCCACTATCTTTAAATGAAAGGGTCATTGATTTATTTCCGCTTATATTACCTGCAGCACCTCTTGTCTTAAGATATGTTACTTCTATACTTGATCCTAATGGAGGTCTAAACCCAAACTGTTGATTACCAAAAAAGATACTTATACCACCTGTTATACTACTTTTAACCATAACAGCTTTCATATCACGGTCCATATCATATAGTGAGTTAACATTTTCATATCTTTGACCGTCAACTTTAACAATTACATAATCATTATCAGTACCTTCCTTTGTAACGATATTAAAGCTTTGTAAATCTCTACCTGTACCTGTAAAATTTTGTGTTTCTAATTTTCCTTGAATTAACTCAACGTTAATAAAATCTTTATTAGATTTTTCGAGTCTTACATAATCATTATCAAATCTTAAAAAATAAGTTAACCCATTTTCAGCAACTTCAACCTCAGCTAGATTATTAATTTGAACATAGTTACCGTTTATTTGACTAGCTTTTTCATTTAGTCTTAATCCAATAATACCTCTAGCAGAAATACCTCTAGTAGGATCATGACCTGTTAATCTTGATAAACCATAAATTGACTCAATATTTCTTGCTCTTGCAATATTAAGTTCTGTTGCAACAGATTCAATATAAAAAAATATCATTTCACCTAAATTTGCAACTACTGTGAGTATTTGCCCAAACGGTGATGCAGGAGTAAATACCTCAACTGCTTGATCATACGTTTGCTGTAAATACCTAAACGAATCCTGGAATAATTCCGAAGCTTTTATCCTTGTCTTACTAAAAAATGACATTTAAAAATTTTAATTTTATTAATATAGTGCACCTATTACTCTCTGTTCATTAACAAAAATATCAACCAATGCACCGTCTCTTTCTTCAGTCTTATAAAACCTTACTTTTGAATTAACTATAAATTTACGGTCACCTGAAGTACAATAAGCAGTTAACTGTTGATTTATTTTTTGTTCAATAACAGATTCATTTAATACAAGAGAAAATATTAAATCATCTAAATTACAGCCAAAATCAGATACTCCTAAAACTTCAGTTTTCCTGGTTAATAAAGTATTTTCTATTTTTACAATAAGTTGAGATAATGCATCATCGACTTCTAAACGAGATGGGTCGTATTTTGCTGAATTTTCTTCCCTGCTGTAAATATCCTTAATCATAGAGAGACTTCTTTTATTATATATTCTCTCTTAATTTTTAGTAAATTATAATATAAAAAATCTATATAAAATTATCCAGTAAAAAAGTAATCAACACCTTCATCCCCTTTTATCTCTTCTATAATTTGAGTTAATTCTTCTTGCCCTTCACTTAACACAAGATCAAAGTTTATAGTAATGTTACCTGGTAAATTGTAATTAAAGGTTCCTAAAATTCTTGCAAGCTGTGTTTTTGCTTTAGCAGTACAGTATCGTATGAACACTTCGTCTTGAAATAAATAGCAATCAGATATTTTAGAATATATTTGAAAGATTACAGTATGTTTAGGTAGTTCTCCCATAAATCTTAGTTTATGAGAAAGTCTGTTATAATTGTATGATATTTGTGGTTGTAGTGCTTGTCTAGCGTTATCTATAAATTTTTCGTTAATTACATAATACATTAAATTTTCACTTCCTATTCCTGCACCATAAAGATCATCATAAATAAATTTGTCTATAGATAAATCAGGATCACCAGCAGAAAATGACCTAGACCCAAAACCACCATCTTCACCAGAAAATCCACCAATTTCAAACACATTGTTTACTGAATACACACCATGAGGCATACTAACCACACCTCTATTACTTTGTAAATTACTTTTTGATAATGTATCGCTTTTATTATTTATACCATCAGAAAAACCACCATTATCCCATGCACTTGCAGGTAAAGCAATGTACATTTCTTCAACGCTATCTTCATAAATTTTATAAAAATAATCTTTAGCTCTTTTAACTATTCTAGCAATTTCCTTTTTAGGTACTGTAAACGGTACCTGGCATGCTATAGTTAACTCATCATTAATTTCTTTGATTAATGTATCTAAACATTCTTTTGCATTAGGATCATCACAATCAACGTAACTCATAACTTATTTTATTTTTTCTATTTCTATAACCTCAGTATTATTAAATTTAGCATGATTAGTAGCTCTACCTTTTCTAAATATACCACCATTCATCTCACCGCTAAAAACACCTAATTTTCCAAAAATATAACAATCATCAGTCATGACATTTCTACTCACATAAGAATCTTCAATTTTTGATTTCTTAACAGTAGTATTACCAAATAAGTTTGATTGTAATACTGAAGAATCTAAAATTTCACAATTAAATAAATCACATGTTTTTATATTTCCTTTAATTGTACAATCAACTAAATCAACATTTTCAACTAAAAAACATTTGTTTAATACAGAATCTTTAATTTGGATTTTACTAATGTCAGAATCATAATTCAATAGCCCTGAAGATAAACCAGATTCTGTTATAAGTTTAAATATATTATCTCTCATTTTAGGATAATACATTTCAATTATATTATCATAGGTCTGAAGATCAACCATTAATTTAATTTTAGGATATATCTTTTTAAATTTAGAATACGATTTATATGATTGAATTACCTTTTGGTGGTTTTCTAAAATTTTATCTAATGATAATTTATCCTCTTTAGTATAGTTAGGATATTCTAAAGTTTCATATAGTGAAATTATAAAATGTTCTGTTATTCTTAATATTGAATTATACTTCTTTTCATAATCTTTACCACCTAAATATCTAAATTCAATATACCCTTTAGGTACTTTAGTAAAATTAACACCATAATATTTTTCATTAACAAACTTATAATTTTGCCATATAGTTTTTCCTGATGAATCTTGTGTCATTCCACTAAGAGGCACCACAAATTTTATTGATTTTGCATATACTGAATCTTTTCTATTAGGAAATGCCTTATATACTTTGTCTTCATCAAAATTAAGGACAAATTTACCAATATCTAAATTTGATACATTAACAGATGGTCCTAAGGTTTTACCATCAAATGCAATATTAACATGAATTGAACATCTTTCATTAGTATTTCCATTTTCTCTTATCCACTTTAAAGTTTTTGCTAAAATTAACTTAGCTTCAGTAAAATGAAGCGGCCCTGTTACGAGTTCAATCATACCAGTACCACCTGAATTATCTGGTTCTAATTTAAATGTGGTATCTGATGGTGTAAAATCACTATGAGCCTTTTCCTCAATTCTTATTCTTTTATTTAAAGATTGAATTAAAGATTCTTTAGTTTTACTAAGATCTATGTTTGAGAAAAATTCAAACTCAAAACCTATCTTTGAGTTATGAATTGCTATAAGCTGTTCATTTGAATACATACCAGGTTTAATTTGTTTATATATTTAAACCTGGTATGTTCTATATTAAGATAATCCCATTGAAATTTTTCGTTCATTAGGGCTAATACTTCTGATAATAACTTCAACACTATCACCTTTATTTAAAGTTTTATCATTAAGTTCAGATTTATGGAGAAGTCCACTTATTCCTTTTTCTAATTGTATAAATACTCCATATTTTGTTTTTTTAGTAACTTTACCTATTACATTTTTCATAGGTGGATATTTTTTACCTGCACCATCCCATGGGTCTTCAACAGCACCATGTTGAGTAAGAATAATTTTATTTTGATTAATAATATCCTTAACCCAAAATTTAATGTCATCACCTGGTTTAATTGTTCTGGATTCAAATTCTTTTAATGATTCACTGATTTCATCCTTTGGTATTAATCCTGTTAAACATTCATTAAATTCAGCGAAAATTCCAAAGGTAGTAGTACCAGTAACCTTTCCTATAATATATTCTTTAGTATTTGATCTTAAGTCATCAATTTCAGTTGGAATTAAAGTCTTAAGATATTCACGGTGAGATACCACTATTGTATTTTTTTCACGTGAATATGTAATTGGCATAACTATTAATTCCTTACCAATTAGAGAATTAAAGTCATGTAGTTTATTTATGCCACCTAACGATCCTGGCATGAAACATCTTATTCCTGAAATTTCAACCCAATAACCACCATGAATAAGCTCTTTAACTTTGCATTTATATCCTACTGATTTATTTCCGATAGATTCTAATATTTCAGCTTTCTTAACCTCTGCTAATGCATCAGATATAGATGCAATTATTTCACCATTAGGCTTTGTTTTAATTTTAACATCAACTATCATATTAGGTTTAAGCTGCTCAGAAATTTCTTTAGGCTCTTTCGTTGTATAACATACTGCTGTAAATTTAGAACCAATATTAACAAGCGCATGATCTTCACTAACACTATGTATAATACCTTTCATAATAGCACCATCAGGTACATCAACATTATTATATGATTCGTCATCATTATTATTACCTTCAATATCGATACCATAGTCTTTAAGCATATCAATAGCATAAGGCTCACTTGATAAAAGTTTAACCCCTTTAGGTAATTTTAATTTTACCGTTTTAGTATCAAACGGATCTTCACTTAATTGGATTGTAATTTCTTGTTCAATCATTTTTATTTTTTAAATAGTTAATTTAGATTATATATTACCTACTAAATAGTTTATTATTTTTACACTTAATTAGGTATATTGTTTCATTATATAATACCAACCCAAGGTAAAACTAACGGAGGTGGAGGCGTTCCTGGTGCAGTTCCAGTCCATACACCAGTAATAGTACTTAAATGTTTTAAAATTGCTAAGTCTAATTCTTGAGCTACTAAATAAGGATCTTCTTGCTGAAATGCTAAGCCTATATCAGTATTAAGAGGTTCAGGTAAACCTGGTGACGTTACTAAATTAGTTGCACCAATTAATCCACCTGGTGGTGGAGGCATAGGAGAAAAAGATACACCTGTCCAATAAGTAACAATTGATGTAGCAGCAGGTAACCAAACAACAGGTAAAGGCTTTCCTATATTAAGTGCTCTTGCTAACTTAAATGATGCCGAAAATCCACTAAATATAATATCATCGGATTTTAATGAAATAGGATTAGATGGCCATTGTGGTGATGATGGTGTTACTAATGGTGCTGATTGCCCATAATATTTTGCAATTTCTCTAGCAGTACTATCATCACTATCAGAACTGTTCGTAGCTAACCAATCACCTACACCACTTATAAAACTACTACTATTCCACGCCATTAATCAGTTGTGTTTTTCTTACTAAGATATGAATCTGTTATTGAAGGTGGAGTAGGAGGTCCACTTGGACCAACCCCAGTTGGATGAATATGAGCATCAAAAATAGCCTTAAATGTATCTCCTTTCATAACTGCTTCAGCTGCTTGTTCACCTAATTTAATTCTAGGTGAATTAATATGTGATTCTGTTGATGCATTAATATTTGCATTATCACAATTTATGATTGCATCTTTACAATTTATTTCCGTATTATCTGTACTATTTATAATAAACTTAGCTGAATGTGTAAATGTAATATTTCCATCATTTAACATTACAATTGAATCACCGTTTGCATTTATAATTTCTACACTATTATCAGGTTTAATATTAACAGTAGTAGACCCTTCAGTAGTTGCATAATCAAACATAAGACCTTTTTCCTCAGTAAAGAATGCTTTAATATGTTCACCTTCCCGATTATTATTTCCTTCTTCATCTAATTCAAATGCAGTATCATATAATAAAACATGAGCATTATCATATGCAGTTTCTATTTCTGTTTTGACTTCATCTGAATGGTATAGATTATAATGATAAAACGGTGAGTATATGTTACCGTTATCAAATGTTACTTTAACTATTGAATTTAATTTTGGTACATCAAATGTACCAGAACCTGTTGAACTTCCTCCTGTGAATTTATTCCCAGGTCTTGCCCACGGTAAGCTTTCTGTAGGTATAATAAAATCACTTTGATTATCAGTAGGATCAACTCTACCATCAAATTTACCTAATACACGAATTCGACATCTTCCTTCAAATAGTGGATCTTGTGCATCCTCTACTATACCAACCCATTGTGAGTCTCTTAAATTGTCATATTGGAAATCTTTTGCACTTATTTTCATTATTCAAATATATTAGTACTATTTATTGATGGACCAGGTGGAACTTTTGTAAATAACCTATCAGACCCACTGATCGTTCTAGGTGGCGTTCCGTCATTATTAGTAGGCTGTTGTCCTGGTGGTAATATTCTATCACCTAACCTTGGTGCGGTATTAGGAATGTTTGTATCTTGTAACGCATTTAGTGCTGCACCGTTTAATGCATTTGCTAAACCTTGTGGATTACTAATTGAATTTAGAATTTCATTTCTTAAACCAAATGCATTACCTAATATTTGGCTTTGTGCAAATGATCTTGCTCTTTGTACCGCTGCACTTAATGTACTTTCAGCTTGGTTTGTAACCAAGTCTTTAGCAAACTTTTCTAAATTTGAACCACTTTGTGATGTTTGTTGTCTCTCTTCGTTTATTTGTGAGTTATAGCCTGAAAACTGTGATTCAAATAATACATTACAATAAGAAAATTTAATTTCTGTAGTGGTCACTGATGACTCTGAGTTTGAAACAGTTTCAAATACTTTACCACTAGCACTAACATCCCAAACACATTTTTTAAATCTGAATTTTATTTGTGATGTATTCTTATTTATAAAATCTTCAGATTTAGGATTATTATCACCTTGGTTATCAGAAAGTGAAACTAAATTATTTTTTGTGGTATTAAATTTCCTTATCTCTGATACTGAAACATATGCATCAAATTTCATTAAATTTTTAGGTAAAATATATCTTCTATATCTTGAATCATAAACTGCCATTTTATAAAGAGTAAATAGTGAAGTAAGTTTAAGATCTATAGCTTCAAGACACCCTATAGTAATACCTTCACCTTCAGCTGAACCTATATAAGGATCATTTGAAAAATCAGAAGATTTATTCCATGATTCAATTAAACCATCAATTGTTTGAAAATAATATGGTCTGGTTTCGGCAATTTTAAATAAACCTTGTACAAATGCTCTTAAATATGTAGCCCTTTGTGTTTCTCCTATTTGTTCTAAATAACCTACCGCGGATTCTCCTGAAGGTAAAGATAATGAATTAAGAGCATTTGATAATAATGATGTACTATTATTGAATTCAGGTAACTCACTTTCTCCTTCTAGTGCACCATTAAATAAAGGGCTATCTCGTAGAAATAAAATTTCAAAACCTAAGTAAGTTGGATCATCTAATGAAGTAACACCATTTCCCCCGCTTTTTATATCAGAAGGCACCTGAACAAATCTTTTAACAAATTCATATGAAGATGGGTAAGATACAGGTCCGCTTAAACCTAAAGCATCGGCTATTTCATTTACTCTTCCATTTGCTTCTTCCCCTAAAAATCCATTAGGACCAGTATTTATAGGATTAACTATTGGCATATTTTATGTATTTTTTTATTTATTATGTAGAAGGTTTAAACTCTCTTCTTTGTAGATATAATTTCATTCTTAAGCCACCTGGTTTAGTTTGAAAATATTCTAAACCTGATATAACATAAAAACCGCTTAAAAATTCATTAAGTATACCAGTACTTTCTGAGTCCTGTTCAGATGTAGTATCCCTTTCAGCTGCCCCTTCAGGCGGGGTTTCTTCACCGTTAGTGTTTTGGGTTAGGACTGTTTTTTGTGGGCTACCATATTCAAATATTTGGCAGTATATTCTGGTATATCTCAAAAGAGCAGGATTTACTGTATCTAATTCAATAACCATTCCCATTTTAGTTATTTCAATTAAATTTTGGTAATTAAGTACAATTGAATACATATACTCATCGTGTACATTTTCACTCTGTGTACCTAAATACTTAAATCTTAACTGATTATCTTTAGGACCTTCAGGTTCACCATCAATAATTCTACCTTTAGTTGCAGGAACAAATCCTGGTGTATCATTAGTTATTGGATCAACAAACTCACTTATAAATTCTTTATCAATTAAATTCCAACTCTGTGAATATCTTTTATACCCATTATTTTTAGTAACCATACCACTTTCATTAACCATTTGATACTTTGATATGTATCTTGCACCACCTTGCATTTTTATGAGATTACTTAAATAATTTGGAAAATTATCCTCTTCCCCTTCTGACTTACTATATAAATCTCCTGCATTTTGGCTAAATGTTTTACTTGCCTCAATTGAACCTTCCTGGCTAAATAATGAATTAACATCAACTAAAGTCAAATAATAATAAGGATCAATATATGCAGTAAAAAAATGATCATCGTCAAGATATGAATTTGACACAATATCTTGTATGTACTTTTCAACAGTATCATTAGGATTAATCCATGTCATTTCATCAGCAGTATCGTCTACATTAGATGCATAGCCTAACTGTAATTCTTCGGCAATTTCTAATAGTGAATTCCAACTAGTTCCATTTTTAAATTGTACTTTTTCTGTAAATAGATCGGGTACAAACATTCTCCCTTCAACCATAAACTTATTAGCTGATACATTACCACCACCACCAATAGGTGATATATCAACAATGCTAAAATCTATTCTAATAGGTTTAAATGTAGTTTCATTACCTTGTGATCTAATGTACAATTGGATAATGTCACCGTCCTTTGGAAAAAATCTTGACATAAACATTCCATCCCTATCTTCAAAAATTATCTTGATAGTAGGATAAAAACCAGTGTTCCTTAATCTTATAAGATCTATCCTATCTTGTTGAACCTCATATTGGTTAATTCTAACTAATGAAATAACTGAACTTGTTTTTGATGGTGGTATTTCTGACTTAAGCCCATCAGAGTTTTCTGTACCGCTCTCAACATCAGGAATACTCATTTCATCAAGCACTATAGCAGGTTCAATTATAGTAAGTATTTTATTTTCAATTTCAGCCATTATCTATTTCTAGTATTAAGATTAGTACCTAGTTTAATTTTTCCTTTTGCAAACTCTTTGACATTTTCACCTGGTTGTAAAACATTAGGAGGTAATGGTGATTTAACTCCATTCTTTTTATTTTTTGCTTTTTGTATAAGTCTTTGTATTCTTGATTGGTCTTTTTCGCTTTGTCTATTTGTTTCAATATATTGTGATTGTACTGAATCTGGCTTTTGTATAGTTTTAGGCCTAGAATAAAATAATTGAGGATTTTTAAGATTAGGTATAATCAAAAGATCACCTTCTTGTATTGAAAAAGGATTAAAAATATTATTAATTATACAAATAGCATCAACATATTCAGTTGTACCAAAGTATTGATCTGAAACCAAATCAACTCTACCTGCTTGATCAAAAGCAACATAATGAATTGATTTAATACCATATTCTGATACATATTTAAATGACGGCGCAGTTAAATCAAAATATGATTCACCTGTTTTTTCGTCTATGAGAGTATTTTTTAAAGTTAAAGACTTTATATTCATTTTTTTATTTTTTTATGAATCAATCATTATAGCTACTAAATTAGAAACATATTCTGGATCATTATCTGTAACTATTGAATTTTGATTAGATGTTTTATTATTGATATTTTCATTACCTACATCTTCTTTAGAAATTTCATTTCTATTTCCACTAAAGTCTGATTGTGTTCCTTGTCTATCTTGAGTTCCTACGTTTGGAATTGAACCATAAGTTTCAATATTAGCACCGCTTAAATTTAAAATATCATCTGAGCTTTCAGCTGATGCATAAATTCTACCTTTACCTGCATTAAACATATTTTCTATATCACCTTTATCTCTAGGTTTTCCGTGTTTAACATCTACTTCAAATTTTAACTCCATAGGAAAGTCATCATAACCTAGACCGTGACCTAATGTCATAACAGTATTATCACAGTACATATTACCCATCGTTACGATTGGATTAAGAGGGTTACCTACAGTTACATGCCAGTTTCCAGTTGGATCACCACTAATAAAAGCTTTAGTTGCTTCAGTACCTACAGGACCTCCAACTTGACTACCTAAAAATTGACCCATTACATTTCCTAAAAAGTTTTTACCTGCTTTGAGGCCACCTTCAAGTAGAGAGTCTAATGAAAAGCCACCATCACCATCGCCAAATAATCCTTTAAATCCTGTTTCTACATCATTAACAACAGAACCTATATAACCAGCAAAATCACCCTTTCTAAGTTTAGCAATGTCACCAAATTGATTAGCAACATAACCAGCTGACCCATAGTATCGATGACCTCCTCCCCAAAATGCTGCATTATTTGTAGTCATAGTTAACATGTTACTCATAATGTCTATCATTGCAATTTTAGGATTAACATAATTTAATGATTTAAGTTCATATTCAAATGTTAATTTAAGATCATTTTGAAAAGATAAACCCCTATCCCTGATAAAAGTTTTATCAACAACATTTACAGGACCTAATACAAAGTTTGCAAATGTAGTACCTAATCTATCTTCTGTTGTAATATTTTGTGCAGCAAATTTTTGGCCTGGTTCTATATTTTTACTAGCATCTACGATCGATCTACCTATACCTCCTATTTTACTATAAAAGGGCTGTTGTGTATATCCACCGTCACCACTACTTTGGCTTTCCATTTCGGACGTTAATTCTTTCCAATTAAGGCCGTATGTAAAATTTAAAATTTCATCTAATTTATTACCGGCAGTTTCACCTAAATAAGTAACAGCAGTAACACCAGCAACTTGTGTTGCATCTACACTTGCTTCTGTAGTAGTTTCTCCTTCATTTTTTGGTGCTGGTCTAGAATTTAATGAGTAAATATTATCAGGAATTGGAATTGGAAACCTTCTTAATGTAATCAAATGATTAACAGGTATTTTTTGGTAATATTTACAATAGAGAAAATCTGATGCTTTATATCCAATTTTAGGATATTTATCCTTAAAAAATTCAATTACCTTTGAAACCGAAACATTATGAGCCCTATCACCACCCATAAGTGGATTATTAGGACTATCTCTATAGTTATTAGAAACATCACCAGACAAATCTCCATAAAAACCTCTGAAATTATATAAAGCATATGTATTTGCTAATGATACCGGTACAGTAGCTGGACCATTTTCAGGCACAGTAAATACATCAGGTTTACTTTTTGTTGAATAAAAATTTTCAGCGTATTTTTGTGCAACATCATCAGCAAAGCCAAATGATTGTCCACCAAATGCTTTTAATTTATCAGGAGATGAAGAATTTGGGTTTTGTGGTAAAGCATCGTTAATTCCATCAATTCTAAACTTTATACTCATTAAAGACGTTTATTTTAGATATATATTTAGCCTAATGAATCCAGATATTTGTCAATATCAATATCACTATTGTTAAATTTATCATTCCACCCTATTTTAAATCTTTTATCAAATTCATATGTGCTATCTACTGATAAAATACCTTTAAAAAATGGGCGAGCCATAAACTCTCTTGTTTCTTTTAAATTTTTTGAAATTAAATAAAATTGAACTTTTTCAAATAAGTCTTTTAATTTTACTTTTGTTTTTGTACACATTAATGAATCTACAATAACAAAAAATCTATCTCTATCCTTATCATTAAGTCTTTTTTCTAATGATCTAACGTTAGGATAGTTTTCTTTTTTTAATGGAAAAGGTGTACCTCTACCTTTAAATGATTTATGAAAGCTCATATCAAAAAAATAAGTTTTAAGATATTTCATATTATCATAAAATTTAATAATCCTTATTTGGTACTTAGGATTAATTGGATCCCATTGTGTATCTATAATTACGCCCTTTACAGGAATAAGTACATTTGGTTTATTATGGGATGATAATAAACAATAAACATAATCACCTTTATTAAAGATTCTATGTTGTTTCATTCAAATAATATTACATCATTAAATAATTTTTCTTTATCACCTATTGAAACGTTCTGTGTGTGATAAATATTAAAATTAATATTTTTAGTAGTTATGTCAAGTACAAAGCTTTGTACGTTAGTTATAACTTCATAGTCTAAAGAACTTAAAACATAATAAACAGATGATATTGAATCTTTGCTAAATACACTTTGTAATTGTTTAACCAAATATGAAGATACTACCTCATCTGATGGCTCATATTGATAATAATCGTTTTTTGTAAGCTTATTAACAATATCAATATAATTGACACAGTCAATACTTCTTGGTACATTACCTAAGAATTCTTTAACCTTTACTGCATCATGAGTGTATATAAAATTAAATTCTATGATTTCCTCCATTCTTTTAATAAATTAAGTTCTGCATCTAGTTCCTTTATCCTATTATTAATTTCATCTATTGTAGGTTCATAATGACTACCCCATTCTGATTGAATTTTAAGAACTTCTTTACTAAATTTATTTCCTATATGTAAACCTAAATCTTCACATATATCATAAAAAAATCTTTTAATATAATTTATATTATTTTGATTATCTTCAGACTGTTCATAAACATCAACAATGGAAAAGTTTTCTTTACTACCGCCATAATTTTCATCAATAACTTTTTTAATTACCCCATTTCTTGCAGGTTGTAATATAACTTTAGCCATTAATTATAGTCTTTTGTTTTTAGAAATAGCAGCTTCTTTCATGAGTTTTCTAGCTGTTTTCTTATCCTCATGCCAAGTTTCTAAATATTTTACTGAAGTTATAACATTGGCTTCTTTTAACATTTTAATTTCATTTTCATTGTACCCAACATCATTCCAATATTTAATTCGTTTCTTTTCAATTTCTTCTAATTGAGTATTAATAGAATTTTCAACATTCTTTTGGTTTTTGTTAAATATTTCATTACCTCTCTTAATGTTTTCTTTTCTAAAATTAGCCCTATCTTTAAAAGATAAAGAATTTTTTATTTTGAAAAATTTATTAAATTTCATTGCAGATCTTCGCTGTCTTCTATTAGGTATTCCTTCCATGTTTAATTAGATTTAAATTATAATATATTATATATTGGGTGATTTATTTAAGCTGGCTTGTGAACGAATCTATTAAATGTTCAACTGATTTATTAAGTAAATTTTTGATTTGTTTACTATCTAATTGGTCATTAATATAATTCATTAATGCAAATTTTACTTTATCATCACCAAATGAGTTAGATAAAACTTTATATAAATCTTTTGTTGGGATACTGATAGGTACAGATATATCTAAACTATAAGTATCTGTTTTATCCATTGTATCAAGTAAAGACATAATTGGATTTTTTAACCTATCAGTATTTTTATTATCTGTATTATTAATTTCATTTTGCTGTGGTCGTTTTTTATTATTAGATGGTTCTAAATTTATATCATCTAATAAGTTACCTTCATTAGTAACATCAACCATAAATTCATTTAAGAGGGTAGCATTAATTCTAGACCCACTTTCAAAATCAATCCATTCTGGGTCTTCTTTTAATACAGTTTCAACCTTTCCTAATTTATCCCCTTTAATCCATTGGAGCTTTTTTACTTCTTGACCTTCTGACATAATCTTTATTTTTTATATAAAGATTATGTCAATAGTTTAATATTAAGATGGTGTGTATATCATGCTCCATGAAATTGACATTTGATTAACCTTTGCATCAGTACCAAAGCCTAACATTAAATACTCTCCACTATTTAATGTGTTTGTTAAAGTAGTTGTAAAATTAAAACAAGTATAAGCAACAGATCCATCTGTTGTATAAGATGAATTCCAATTAGTACCAGTTTCTATATTGGTAACCGATACTATTCTACCTGAAATATCACTACATTTAAAATGATCCAATGCAGCATTTAAATTAAATGATATGTTACCTGCAACAAAAGAAATACCTGTGACTGTTATAGTACCACCTGCAGCTAATGTTATTGGTAACGGTATACCTGAACCAATGTTTTCTACTACTATATCAACACCTGGTACTTTATCAAAAGGATAAAGATTCCAATCAGGGTATGACCATGTATAAATATCGGCGGATGTTGGTGCAGCTGCAAATGAGTATCTACCAGCAGTTAAGTCTGAAATACCACTAATAGATGAAAATGATGATTGCGCAATTGAAAAATCATTAACAGGACTACTAGGTCCTTGGAAACCTTGTTCACCTCTTTCTCCTTGGAAACCTTGATATCCTTGGAAACCTTGATATCCTTGGAAACCTTGTTCACCTCTTTCTCCTTGGAATCCTTGATATCCTTGGAAACCTTGTTCACCTCTTTCTCCTTGGAAACCTTGATATCCTTGATATCCTTGATATCC
>Ga0209953_1000035_pt1 | contig 57470 bp, 44 predicted proteins | sample SalPonred_H2O_MG_FD_185713 | JGI IMG/M metagenome (GOLD analysis project Ga0209953, IMG submission 185713) | Salt pond water microbial communities from South San Francisco under conditions of wetland restoration - Salt Pond MetaG... | ecosystem: Environmental > Aquatic > Non-marine Saline and...
ACTTGCTCTTACACAGTACAGTTTACCCATTGATCCAGATTCAGTAGACTGCTTCGATGAATTCCATGAGCGATATGGTAAGTATATTACTGCCGCCCAAAAGGCGTAACTGCAAGAGCTGGACAACTCTTAAAACTGTCCGTTCTTACTTGACTTTTCCTTTTCTTTCCTGTACTATATACATATAGTAACAAAGAGGTTATACACATGAGCATAGATACCAAAGGGTTTCAACCTGATCCAGACATTACTCCAGAAGCTTTAGAAGCTATGCGCACTGATGTGCAGGATCGTGTGATTGTAGCTCGCATAGGATTACTGTTGCGTCATCCTTTCTTTGGCAATATGGCTACACGACTTAAAGTAGAAAACTGCGACGACTGGTGTCCTACAGCCGCTACAGACGGTCGCCACTTGTACTACAACACACAATTTTTCAACGCACTGTCTAACAAAGAAATTGAGTTTGTAATTGCACACGAGATCATGCATTGTGTGTTTGATCACTTAACACGCCGTGATGACCGAGATCCTCAACTGTACAACATTGCTGCAGATTATATTGTAAACAATACACTGGTCCGAGACCGCATTGGAGACATTCCTAAACTGATTCCTTGTTTCCAGGATTTTAAGTATGAAGAGTGGACTTCAGAAGAAGTATACGACGACTTGCTGGAACAAGCGAAAGAAAAAGGCAAAGAGATACTGGATGAACTAGGCGAATTGCTCGACGAGCATGTGGACTGGGAAAGTGATCCAGACGAAGGCAATGATCAAGAAGGCAAAGGTAGCTCTCGTCCTAGATATACCAAAGAAGAGCTCAAAGAAATACGCGACGAAATTAAAGAAGCTACAATTAATGCAGCACAGGCCGCAGGTGCAGGTAATGTACCCGGTGCAATACAGCGCATGATCAAAGAGCTAACTGAGCATAAGATGAGTTGGCGTGAACTATTACAACAGCAAATTCAAAGCACAATTAAGAATGATTTTACCTTTCAGCGTCCAAACCGCAAAGGTTGGCATACTGGAGCAATACTTCCAGGACAGAATTTTGACCAAACAATTGATGTTGCAATTGGACTTGATGTATCAGGAAGTATCAGCGACAGACAACTTAAAGACTTTTTAAGTGAAATTAAAGGAATCATGGACGAGTACAAAGACTACAATATTAAAATCTGGTGCTTTGACACAGAAGTAAGTGGTGAAGATGACTTTACTGCAGACGATGGAAGAGACCTTCTGGACTATGAAATCACCGGCGGTGGCGGCACTGACTTTATGTCTAACTGGGAATACATGAAAAAACACGGCATTGAGCCTAAGAAGTTTATCATGTTTACAGATGGCTATCCGTGGAATTCTTGGGGTGACGAGGATTACTGCGATACAGTGTTTATTATACACAGTCACCATGACAAAAATCTACATGCACCGTTTGGTGTGACAGCACACTATGAAGAAGATCGTGCAAGACAAGAAGCTTAATCCTTTAAACTTCTTTGAAATAAGACAACTTGAAGTGCCTGCTCCGCACTTTGAGTATCTTATTATTCCTATGAGATATAATCTCCAATCAAGCATAGAAAAGTGGATTGCAGATAATCTCAAAGGCAGATTTTATGTAGGTAAATGTGTAGATATAAACAGCGAAGATAAAATAGACACCATGATAAAAATAGGTTTTGAAGAACCTAAAGAACTGTCCTATTTCACTTTAGCCTGTCCACTTTTAAAATACAAGTAAATAAAATGCGCACATTATATTGAGGAGGCCCCAATGAGCGAACAAGAAAATAAAACAGAAGAAACAGTAGCTTCAACTGATGCTACACAAGAAGCACCTGCGGCGGAACTAACCGTACAAGATTTAAATGCTATCAAACAAATTATCGATGTTGCTAGTCAGCGTGGTGCATTTAAGCCCAACGAAATGACTGTGGTAGGCACTACATATACAAAACTAGAAACATTTCTTAACGCTGTTGCTGAACAGGGTCAAGCACAAGGAGAATAAACATGGCTATAAAACATGTAGGACGATTGAAGTCTAATCAAAGAAGAGTGGTTGTAGCATATAGAACTGTTCCGGGTGATCCATTAAGTGCAGTGGTAGTTCCTACAGAAATTCTTGCTTCAGAAGAGCATGATGCGTTAATGCGCTGTGTTGAAGGTGCAGCAGGACAGGAAGCCTATGAATTTGCTGAAGCTATGGCTAGATTCACACTGCCAGACGGCAGAAATATGTTGGCAGGATTTCATACAACTGGCAAAATGGTAAAAGTTGCTACTTCTGAAGTTGAGATGATTCCTGATACTAAAACCAAAGTTAGTTTGGACGAACTTAATCGTATTATTGCAGAACAAAAAGGTGTTTCTCTTGAAGATCTTGCTCTTGCAGAAGGTAGTACTAAACCAAGCAATAGCACAGAAAAAACTGAACCTAATCTAGAAGTCATTGATGATATTGTACAGCCAAGCGTTCAAGAAACTCCTGATGTTCTTTCTGATGAAGATCTTGCAGCGAAATACAGATCGGATGCTGATAGACTATTTAAAGAAGCTAAAAAACTTAGAGAACAAGCAGAAGAGCTTGCTCCTTCAAAGAAAAAGACTTCTAATAAAGAAAGTGTCTAAAAAAAGACTTCCCCAAGATGTAATTGATCAATGGCCTGAAATTTTCAATGATGTTAATGTAGAGGTAATACCTTTATATTATTTAGACTCAGTGAGAGTTACTTTTCAAAATGGAAAAGTGTGGGATATTGATACCAGCAAAGCGTTATCCGAAGGAGCAGATGAGGATCTCGAATCTGCTCTCGACGATATTTTTAACGAGTATGAAGAAGAAATTGTCAATGTTGACTTTCGACTTGATATTGAGAAAGTTAAAAAAGATATACAAAAAAGAACCAATCGATTTCTTAAAAAAAGAAAATAGTCTTATTGTCTAAAAAGATAAATACATTATACTAATGTTTCCAGGAGCATATAATGGCATTAAGACTAAGACGCGGTACAGATGCAGAACGATTGACCATCACGCCTGAGGCAGGCGAACCACTATATACCACAGATACAAAACAACTTTATGTAGGCGACGGTACTACATCTGGCGGTATTCTTGTGGGTCCTATTACAGCAATTGCAGATATTGTCGAAGATGTTACTCCACAGTTAGGCGGCAATTTAGATCTAAATGGTAATAATATCATTGGTTCTGGAAATATCAATATTACTGGAACAATTACTGCTACTGGAAACATCAATCTCGGTGACGGTGTAGAAGACAATGTTATTGTAGGCGGAGAAATTGGATCTAATCTTACACCAACTAGCGACGCAGCATTTAACCTTGGAAGTGTAAGTAAAAGATGGGGCAATGTATATGCTCACAGTGTAGTGGTTGACGGTCAACTTGATGCAGAAAACATTAACGCTAATTTAATAGCTGATGACAGTGTAGTAGCATTTGATTCTGCAACAGGACAATTCAAAGGATTACTAGACGGTGATTTAGTTGGTAGTGTGTTTGCAGATGACTCTACAAAAATTATTGATGGGCAAACGGGAGAAATTTTTGGTAATCTAACTGGAAATTTAACAGGTATTGTAAACGGAACATTAGATGGCGAAATGATTGGTAGTGTATTTGCGGATAATTCTACAAAAATTATTGATGGGCAAACGGGAGAAATTTTTGGTAATCTAACTGGAAGTCTTACAGGAAATGTTATCGGCGATGTTGTGGGAAGTGTGTTTGCTGATGATTCAACGCTCATTATAGATGGTATTAATCGATCATTATCTGGATTAACAGTCAAAACAAGATTTATCGAAAGCGACTTTGAGGAATTATCGTATACTTCCACAACAGGAAATTCGTCTTTTTCTGTAACTTCGGATGATGATGCAGGACTTCTTGTGCTAAGAAAAAACTCATCTTCTGATCTAAGCGGGTCAACAGCTGCATATGGAAGAATTATTTTTGCTCGAAATGATATAAACGGATCATCTTTCCATTCGTTAATTGCTGGATCTGACACAGCTTTATCATTTGGAGTAGACGACACTGGCACATTTTCAGATTTATCAAAATTTGTTACATGGACTGGAACTAATTTTGGAATAGGAACATTAAATCCTGCTAGTGCTTTAGATGTAAACGGTAATGGTAATTTTTCAGGCAATGTAGAAGCGGCAGCTTTTAAAGGGTCAGTTGTTAGTGACGATTCGACTATAATGATCGATGCTGTTGAAAACACTATCACTGCTGGTGGTTTCATACAGTTTGGTAGTTTGACTTCGTCAGAGCGAGACGACTTGACAGCGACAAACGGTATGGTTATATATAATACCACTAATAACAAGTTTGAAGGTTATCAAAATGGAGCGTGGATCAATCTAGACGACGGCACAGCAGCTTCGTAATTCTATTTTTCTTCTCATAACTTTTACTTTTAATAAGTAGTAATATGGATTATAAGTTATTGAACAACTGGGCGATAGAGCTCAACAATGTTGACCTTAAAACTCTAAGCCTTGCAGAAGCACAACAAATAGGACGAATGGTTCTAACTAATCTAGTTGTGGTAATAAAATCGCAAAACTTATCAGAACAAGATCAAATCGACTTTTGTTCGAAAATCGGATCAGTTCAGCAATCCGATAACAAACGCACCGATCATATGCGATTAACAAACGGTATTTTAAGGGTTACCGGACAAAAAAACGAACACGGTGAAGAAGGATTATTCGGACATACATCAGCATTAGATTGGCATGCTAATCAAGCCAGCAATAAAAATCGAATGCCGTTGATTTGGCTTTATGGGGTTACTGGAACACACGGAAGTAGAACAAGTTGGATTAACAATAAGTTGTCTTACGAAGCATTGCCGTCGGATATCAAAGACCAGATTAATGATATAAAAATCACCTTAGGGTTCGAAGCAGGTAGATACAGTCCTAGCACATTTTTTAACAATCACCATCATGAAGATGTGCCTTTCGATTTAGTGCATACAAATGGAGCCGGATTGACTGGATTGTATTTTCCTTTTTTACAGGTATTCGGCGGCATAGATAAAGATCTATACGAAATGCTAAAGAATCATATTTTAAAAGAGGAGTTTGTTTATCATCATGATTGGGAAGATGGTGATGTTATAATAAGTGAGCAGTGGTTAAGTATACATAAACGATGGGAATTTGAACAGATGGATAAACGCATACTGCACAGAATTGCATTTGATTATACGAGATTATCAAAATGAAAACTACTCATAAACTATTATTAAATCATATTCTATGCCATCTAGCACTTATTCCAGGATTTATATATGGAAGTGCTTGGATGTTTATCGCAGGATTCGCATGGTATTATGTAATAACAATATGTTCATCTAGTGCAGGATATCATAGATTCTATGCTCATAACTCATACAAAGCAAATCGATGGTTTGAATGGTTTACTAACTTTTTGAGTCTTTTTGTAGGATCAGGTCCTTATCTTACCCGTGCAGCGATTCACCGTCAGCACCATGCTTACGCAGATACAGAAAAAGATCCTAGTTGCCCTGTGCATCATGGATTTTGGAAGATTTATTTTAACATTTGGGGCTTAGATAATAAAATAGAAAGAAAGTTTTTTAAAGGACTTATTGACAATAAGATATTGATGTTTTTCCATAAACACTATTGGAAGTTGGTTTTCGGATTGATATTTGCTCTGCTACTGATAGATCCATTATTGTTAGTATTTGGTTATTGTCTGCCGTGTGTGTTAAGTTCGCATCTGTTTGGATTGTTCAATGCCTACTTGCACAAAGACGGCGAAGCGGCCAATAGTCATTGGCTGAACCTGTTCACAGCAGGTGAAGGCTATCATAAAACACATCATGATGATTCTAAAAAACTAAGGTTAGGATTGATAGATCCTACATATTTTTTTATTAAAGTTATTAAGGTATGATAAAAACATTCGAGATTGCCCCGCCTGATGTTGCAAAAGATATAAAATACATATACAATACAGTAGTGTCGCTGAATGGAAAGCGTTCAAAAAATTATTTAGAAGAAAACTTGCGAGAACCTGTTTTAGGTGTTTCGATAAGATATGACGAAGAAGGAAGACCAGTCTCTACAGCACGAATATTGCACAGAACATGTTATGACAATTCTGTAAGAGTGTTCGATCGATATGCATTAATAGAAGGCAATTCAGGTTTGCTTCCTAAAAATTATGATGGATTATTCAAAAAACCCTCGTCAGAATTATTAGAACAACAAACTGAATTCTGTAAAGAAAAAGGATTCGGATGTATTTTTATTTCTATGGATATGCGAGCAAAACGCACATTACAAAAAGTAATAAAAGGACACAATCAATATTCAAAATATCAATGGAACTTTGATGGTCCTCACTATGTTACATATCCAAAGACGCCCGGCGGATTACAATATATAGGATATACAGGAACGGAGTTTAGAAGAAACGATGGATTATATTACTCAGAGCTGGAATAAAAGAGATTTAACACCACTGGTCAATAATGAAATAGATCTGGTTATTATAAAAAATGCACCAGCATCCCAACTTACTTTGTTTAGATTTTTAACAGAATATTATGATATAGCACCGCAGGATCCGATGGATAAAATCTTTTTAGATATTTCTCTAAGCGGAGTGCATCATGAGTTATACGGAAATACCGATCTAGAATGGCACATCGATAAAGGATACACACAGAATCCTGTTAATGTGACAGGATTGTATGCTTTAGAGGCAGAAGGCGATGTCGGCAGAACAATGTATGTTGATAATAGAATAGATTGTCCTGTGAAAAACAAAAAAGTTACTGTAGACATGGATCGGTTTACCAGTGATGAAAGATACGGTTACAGATTTCGAAGCGAAGCAGAAAGAAGATGGTTTAGAAGAAAACACCGAAATGTTTGGCATGATTTAATTCAAAAAGATAAACGCGGAGAATATGTCTATTATTGTGAAGCATATACAGAGTTGCCAAAAATAGAAAAAGATTCAATAGAAAGTATCCTATATCATCCTGATCGTATTTACTATCACAAATGGGAGAAGGGAGATTTTGTTGTAGCAAACAACAAAGCTACTAATCATAAGAGAGAAGCTTCCAGCATAGGATCAAGACATCTATGGAAGATAGAAGGATATTCGAAGTCTGAGTTGACAGAGGATTGGTAAGGCGCTACATTTTGCTAATTATGTAGTCTGTAATATACTCATCCAATCTACAGTTGATAACTATCCAATAACTGTCGTTAAACGATGAATTTGCAAGGGAATGTAGTTTAGCAGTATTTACAAAATACATTTTACCCGATTCCCAGTTTAAAATTTGGTCTTCTATAATAAAATTTACTGATGGCGGACTTATGTTTTTCAGCGGAATAATTAATCTACAACTGTCTACTTTATATTTTGTGAAATCTCTATGTGGAGGGAAAAATCCGCCTGGTTTTAATTTTAGAATATGCGTCCTAAAGATATAATCTCTAAATGGATCTAAAAGTTTTTTTAGTTCTGGGTGTTTGCTAACTGGAGTAAAACAAGTGAAGTCTTGTTCACGATAATGAACATTATTTTCTTTATTGTATTCTCTGAGACTATCTAAGTCAGGAATACCTGATACGCCTCCGTCTAAACTGGTAATACTAAGACCATACCTATTTACATCTTTTCTAGGATTGTATTTGACATATTCAAAGTTTAGTTCTGTCCATTGTATAAAATCATCAATATTGTCCATACCTATGCTTAACTGACTTTGATCTCCAAAACTACTTAATGTTAGATGGTAATGATTCATTGATATATCTCGAAAAAAAATTTACTATAGTATATATTACTTAAATATATTATATAATGTTAAAATGGATCTAAAATATGATGCCTTATTTTTTTTGTATAGACGATTATATACTTTCTCAATCTTGTAAAACTAACATTTATAATTATGCAGTCAATCAAAACACAAAATTCACAGCATATCAAATGAAAGGTGGCGGATATGACGGCAATAATTATTTAAAATTTAATTTAGATTTAGAAGAAATAGTAAATTTAAACAAAAAATGCAAATTAAAGTTTTATACTATGTTAATCATGCATAAACCTTTTGCAACTGTTGTGAAACACAGAGATGGTCCATTTGGCAGAAATTGTGTTCTAAGTATTCCTATAAATCCCAAAATAAATTACCCTAGCACCAAATTTTACGACGATAATAACAATTTTGTTTCTGAGTGTAAATTTAACAATTTGCAACCAGCTTTTCTTAATACACAGCAAACACACGGGTTAAAAAACGGCAACAACATGCGTTTGAATTTACAACTATGTTTTGAAGAATCATTTACATGTGTAGTTGATCTTTATAAAAAAGACAAGCTGTTTAAAAATTAAACAATAAATTTTTCAAATAACTTAATTCCTTCTTTAAAACTTAATATTTCTTCTTCTGCTTTCCACTGAGGCATAACAGAAATACAATATCTACCTAAGGCGTTTGTAGTTACATTATGTGGTATACCAACTTGAACCAGACTAGGAAATCCTACTTTTTGAGAATGTAATATTTTAACATTTTTTTTAGGGTAAGACTTGTATTTTATACCAAGCTGAGTTTTTTGCCAAATAGGTTCAGTTGTAGATTCATACCAGTGCATCAAACTGTCGTCACCGCCTATCACCCAATTAATCTTTAACACATCGGAAATATCACCACCGTCCTCATGTATTTTTATACTATTCCAAGGTGGTATGTAAAATGTTTCGGCAAGACGGATTGAAAGATCTAACCTATCTAAAAAATCTAACATTTCATTTGATATTTTAGATTCTTTTTTATGTATAATATTGTCGCCTAACGATTCAGGCAGAATATTAGTATGACATATTGGTTTATTTAAATTTAAATCTACACAGAATGTATTCACTGCTAGTTCCGATTGTAAGTTTTATTTAGGCCAACTTCTTTTTTATAAATTTTTTATTTTTGGAATTTTACTGTCTGCACTGCTAACACAACTATCCGTTATACACGGTTGTGGTTTATCAAATAACTTAAAACCAGTTTCTATGTTTCCTAAAGGGTTATCATGACAGCTATAAGATCTTTTAACACTACCATCAGGCTCGCGAATAATTATACCACTGTAGCCTGCCTGGCAATTCCATCCTTTAAATTTGTTAAAGTTGAATGCATTAAACCGTTCTGCTTGATCCATATACCATTTTTTACCGTATTTGTCGGTAAATTCTACTTGAAAGTGCCAAGGAACGCTTGCATCTTTCTCGCTCATAATTCCTGGCGATATGTCGAAATTTGGTTTTGGTCTATCGGCCCATTTTCTTTTACTTTCTGTATATGCTCTCTGCGGCATTCCGTTGTATAATTTTTTTAGGTGCTCGTCTGTATAGCCATCAACAACTCTGCTTGCTGTAGGGTCGCTTTGAGGCTTTAGTGTGACGTTTATACCTTGCTCATGAAAGAACAGTGCATTGTCCCAATCTCGTTCAAACCATTCAGGCACCATAACCATATTGATTGTGACCTGAACATCATGCTCTTGACAGAATATCAGTTTGTCTGCAAACTCTTGTTTTTTTTCCGGCGTATTGATATATTCGGTGTGCAGACTTGCAGTTATACTAGCGCGATGAAACGGTTTTGCATACTCCACATAAGTTTCAAACCAAGACATTTTTCTGCTACAGTTTGATGTCATATGGATACTGGTGTAGTTTGTGTTAGGCACGTCGTTGGCAAGATGTTTTAGAATATCCAAATAGCCGGGATGAAAAGTAGGCTCGCCGCCACTGAGACTAAAATGAAAACTGTTGAATCCGTTGGCACGAGCTTGACGTTTTATTTCATCAACAGTGAGTAGACATAATTCAGTAGGTCTGTGATCTTTTCTGTCGCTCCGTGCATAAGGCCAGCAATAAGAGCAGGAGTAATTACAAAACCTACCAAGAAGCCAACTGACCGTGAAGATATCTCTATAAAGAAGCGTTCTTTGACCCACTTGAACGATATCTTCGAAGGGAATTTTTGTAAAGTCATAGTTGCTCCATTTTAAATTTTCAGTCATGCCATTTCTCATCTTGCATAGGATCTATACTAATTTCGTTTATGTTAACATTAAGTGGTTGATCTATTAACCATTTAATGTAAGCGGCTGCATGTTGTAATTCTAAACATTTTCTCTCTGGATGTTTTTTTTGATTGTTAGAAAGTGTTCCGAAACTGATGTATGATACTTTAGGCGACTGCGTCCAAACTCCTAATAGCCCTAAACTGTTAGAGTAATCCCTAAGTGCTTTCTTTTCAGCATTATAACGCCATGCCGTGGCTTTCTTTACTCTGTCAGTAGTGCTTCCCACATTAATTATATGTGGCGAATGATTGTTTTTCTCGCATTCTTTCCATATTGTTTCTAACAAATTTACCTGTTCAAATTTCCAAAGAGCTACACAATTTACTATGACATCATGTTTAAGACATAGTTTTGCAAAACTTTCTTGATCTGTTCTATTAGTTAATTCATACCCTGTAGTTCTACTACAGAGCGTTGCCGTAGGATATATTTTATATAACTCTGCAGAAAGACCATAGTATTCATTACCAGTTATCAAAACTTTCATAGATCCATTTCCTTAAAACTTTTACGCCAACTAATATTTCTCGATTGGTCTAGGTCTTCGAGGTACTGCATAAATGTTGGACCTAGAGGTTTCCAGTTGTCTTCTTCGAACATGTGAGTAACATAAAATTGTACTTTTTCTGTGTATTTGCCAAAATCATAGTTTTTAATTTTCTGTTTTATTTGATTCTTTATATTGTTGGGTAAAACCTTTGCACTCATATGACTAGGCCATTCTACAAAATTTCCAAAGATAAACTTTATAAGTGGGTAGTTGTTTTTTATATAATCGTATGTATCTGTTAAATAGAACATACTTATGTTACTACAAGTCCATTGTACACCAATATCTAAATTTGGATTTTGTTCTGCGTAACTGTGCATTAAATCTAACTTCGTTTTAAAATCATCCCATTTTATTGGAAATCTAAAATATTCTCCTGGCTCTTTAATTGCATCTAAACTTAATCGTATTATAACATTTTTAAATTTAATTAATTGATCAAAAATTTTTTCTGTAAGTAACGTACCGTTACTAACATAAGAAAGAGTAATATCTTTTGCGCAATCGCTAGCACTTATTTCTTTTAAAAACTTATTATGCTCTTTATTAGCAAAGGGTTCTCCGCCTAAAAAATTAAAACGCTTTGTCTGATATAGATTTTCTTTTATGTTGTCCCATATAAAACTATCTTGTTCAATCCATTTATTGTCTATATCATAAAATTCGGTGTTAGGATATTTGTTGAGCATCGATTTATCTTCGTTCCATTTAGAACTTGCGCCTGTACCACAGTGTATACACTTCAAATTGCATATTGTGCCAACCCTAATATCAATATTAGTAGGATAATATGGAACGCTGCCATCGGGCAGCGTTTTAGCAATAAGATGTTCGTTAGGTTCATAGTGATAACGATTTTCCTCAATTCGTTTACTGCTTCCGCCTAATTCTTCTACATACTTACAGCGTTTACAATTTTCAGGGTACCTGCCTTCTAAGAATTCTTTTCGTATACTTTTAAAATACTCATTATTCCATTCATCGGCAATTGTACTGCCTTTTAGTTTTACCTGTGCTGCTTTTACCGTAGATTGATCAGCATAACCGCAGGTTCGAGGCCTGCCGAATGTGTTAGTGCTAAAATTTATCCAAGGCAAAATACAAGGTTTCATACAAGTCTTCCAAATGCGTATGCTCTTTCCATACAAAACCAGCACTGTCCACAATGTGTGTATTCTTGAAATCCGTTAACAATATTAGTTTTTGTTTTTTCTTCTGCTTTACTGTTTTCACAACTATATGTTAATGGCAATAACTCATCCGTGACATTATTTTCTTTATACATTTTTGCAGTACTATGCCTCTTATCTCTACGAACAAACGGATGAATTGCATAAAATGGAACTTTAGTATCAGACCAGCTTCCTATTGGCTTTTTAGATAGATCGTCTCTTGCAAAATCTTTTTGTTTACACATCTCAAATACTTCAGCGTGTGTATTAAGAAAAATTCCCGAAACATGTTGTGCAATATTAGCTTGTAGTTCTATAGGTGGATTTTGTGTTAGGCCGCCGTACCACACATTTGCCTTACCTTCTGATATTATTTTATATGCATTGTCGTCTTGTTCTCTGATATAATCTTCAATTGTCCATGGGTTTGACAAAAATCTAATCCTGTGTTCGACTGGCTCAATGCCGGTGCGATCTTTTGTGAAAGTAATAACTTTTTTTGCATAATGACTATACCAAGGTTTAGTTTCGGTATCTAAAGTAGCACAGTAAATAGGTATGTCAAGATTTTTTTCAGCTATTTCTTTACATAACCTATAATATATTATCGAACTGTCGGCGCCGCCAGATAGTTTCATTACTATCCCGATAGTATTATTTGGTAATAATTCAGTAAGCACTTCTGTAATAATAGTTTTCCTCCTAAAATTATTTATCTATTATATACGCACATAAATACACTTATGAGAGACAACATAAAAAGAGAATATACCCAAGAATGGCTGCAATATGACAGACCACAGCCTATGTATAGCAGAGAAATTAATAAATTTTATGATCGTTTTTATCAAGAAAATCCGGTTCATACTCCGGATTTAGATCAACAGTTTAAAGATACTTTTATTAAATGGTTAAAAGATCATAAGTTTAGTGCATTCCTCGGATTGGATGCATTTCCGAGAAGAGATATTATAAATGGCTGTACACAGTTTATAGACGATTTATATCAACGCTGCGGAACATTACAAACATTCGAAAACGATTACAAGTATCACTGGAGACTTAATCCGGATATTGTATACACTACACTAGACACATTAGATCCTAGCAAAGAACTATTAATTTCCATGCCATTTCCGTTCTATGGCGATGTACATCCGGACATGCAAAAAATACTAGATACTGCATACAAAAAAAATATTCCTGTACACATAGACGGAGCATGGATCAGTTGTATAAGGGACATCGAGTTTAACTTTGATCATCCTGCTATACAGACTGTAGGCATTAGTTTAAGTAAAGGCGGTATGGGAGGGAATCGTATTGGATTAAGATTTGCTCGTTCAACACCTGAAGGTTCTGTAACTATTATGAATGATTTTAACATGAATAGTCAAGCACTTGTAAGCATGGGTATAAAATTTATGACAGAGTTTGGACCTGAATATTTTTGGACAAGTTATCAAGAAGCATATTATCAAGTTATTAAAGATTTTAACCTAGAACCTACAAAAGCAATTCATCTTGCTAGGAGAAATGATAACCCTGTTGGAGTTAGACCATTGTTAAGATTTTTACAACCTTAATTGATGACTTTATTAATCTATTTAAATACATAAAAAAATTTTGTTTTTTAATTACACACATTAGATGTTATCAATAGTCCATCCTAGAAAGTTCCAAGTATCAGTGCCCCGCCATTTATCAGTCATGTTAACATGATGTTTAAACATTTCTAATTGGACAACTTCTTTGTCTTGTCTTAATAAGTTAATTAATTCTTCTATATTTTGGATTTCGTTGCTGTAAAACTTGTATTTCGATATAATATTTTCAAGTTTGTCGGCCTCTTTTAATCTAAGTTCCTTAGGAGAATTTTGTAAACTATACCACATAGTCCCATTTAACCAACTAAAGCCAATTTGAAATCTTTCTACATCACCTGTATAACTTTTAAACCAATCTATACTATCATATAAATTATCTATATTCAAATTATGCGGAACAACAATAAACTTACATGATAACCAAGGATATTTTTTTAAAATATCTACACTTTTTACAGTATCTTCCCATTTTAACGGCCATCTTAGATGTTCATAATGTTTTTTGCCTACGCCGTCAATGCTAAAATTAATATGGCAATGATCAAAATTTTGTAATTTTTTAATTTGATTCTCAGAAAAGCTTCCATTTGTAGTAACACTTAAAATTGGTAATTCTTTTTCTGAACTAATAAGTTTATCGATTAGATTATCAAAATGCACATTAATAAAAGGTTCACCGCCGCTTATTTCTAATTTATTAATTACATCAGCCTTATTCACAATACTATCTGTTATATTTTTGTACCAAATTTTTGTTTTATTCCATTCAAACTTTTTCTCCATAACTTTTTTTAAATCAGTATATTCTACAGTATCAATCATGTTTTTATATTGTTTTTCTACTAAGCTGCTACGACTAACATTGCATATCCTACATGCAGTATTACACTGATTTCCAAAAGTTATCATTATATGCTCAATGTTATCAAGATTTGATTTTTTCTTATTATAATATTTTACACGTCGCTCACGCATACTTTCAGTTTCTTGATCTTCTTGTTTCCAACATATGTTGCATCCAGGAATTTTTTCTCCGTTGTCTAAAGATTTTTTGATAGAGTCGAGCCATTTACTAGAAACATAGTCGTCTATGTTATCTATACCATGATCTCTATTACCTATATATTGGCAGCAAGGCCCTAAATTTCCTCTACTGTCAAAATGAACTTGTTTATAAGGCTCTGTACAAAATGTCTTTGATTTAGTCATACATGTTCCTATTTAAAAAAAATTGTAGTTTTTCTTTTATCCCATCCCATATTTGTGGTAATAATTTTATATTCGTTATCGTAAGTTATAATATTTTCTGTTTTAAATTTTATTTTATTTTGCATGAATCTATTAGATAATCTTTGGACCATTCGTGCTTGAATTTTTTTATTTAGGGCTGCAAAAATTATTCCTCTGTGAATAAAAAAAGGGAAACATTTGCACTCTAAAATTAACTTAGACACCAAAAGAGTATTACAAGCGTTTCCGCCAAATGCATAAAATGATACACACATCTTATTCTTTATCTTTGAATAATTTTCTATAAAAAAATTGTATAGATCATTATCGCTTACATCTATGTGTAAATAAGTTGAAGCAGTAGAAAAATTAACTCCATTTGTCTCTTTTATTTCTAAAATTGGCACCTGTTGTTGCCATTTTTTATATAGTTTACAGAATTTATGTCTATCGGAAATTGCTGAAAAATTTTCAAATAATGTAATTTTGTCTAGTTCGTCCCAATTGTTAACGAAATTCGCACAGAGATATTCACCGTCGAATACTCCTATTATTTCTGTTGATGAAAACATTTGTGGATAACAAGGAATTAATTCACTCAAGATAGGATTTTGTTCATTAATTATCATTGCATTTTCGATTGCTCTAATCTCCACTTGTCTAGTAAATCTTCGTCTAACTCTATAATAAATGTCATAAGCAATCCCATTTTACTATTCCATTTTTTAGCAGGTTCTGTGCCTTTAGTACCTTCATTTGTTGCGTGTAATTGAACAGCATCAAAAATACACGGAGATCCGGGAACCCAATCAAATACAGATTCTGGGTTTAATCCTTGAACTCTGCGATAGGGTGTATTTAAATATTTCTTATGAAAATCTTTATCAAATGGCTCATTATTGTGTTCGATTGGACAGCCATTTCTATCATAAAACTGCAAATAACTGTAATCAGTCACAATTTCGTATATACTCGCAATGTTTGGAGTTAGTGCACCACCATTGTACACTTTTGCCCACCCTATATCTCGCTGTTCAAAGAATATAATTTGTCCTCCGTCGACTTCATCCAAATGTGTTCCTATCCAAAGAGGAGTAATTATATTTTTCCATGTTGTATATTTTCGCTGAGGATGACTTAAAGGTACTTCTTCGAGCATGCCATTATAACCTTTTTTACGCATAGCATCTTGATGTAAACCGTACTGTTGCGGAGTAATAAAATAGTTGCCTCCGATGGTAGGAGATTTCCCTGCGACAGAACCTAACACTGTGTCAAATTTTTCTTTATAACGCTGATAGATTATTTCCATATCAACATCTACAATAACAGTACCGTTACGATTCAATCGAGGTTTATTAAAATCAGCAGTAAAAGCATTATGCCACATCCATTCTAATTCATCTTCTGTCCATAAATTTTCAATACATTCAGCTTTACTACTATGTCTTCTTACATTTTCTATTGCAATAGGATGGTCCATCGGTAGTAAATAGAATCCCGGTTCGTCAACCATTTATTTCTCCATATATTTTTTTAGTAAAGGATTATGGTTACCAATATCTGTATGTAATGCCATATCCATATCTGATGTATATTTTCTAAGTTCTTCAAATTTTCCATTATACTGGATGCTTGGTAAATATTTTTTATTAAAACTATCTGTAGTTTGTTGTATATAGGAGGAAGGCAAACTATTTACGCTAAGATATTCAGGTACTTGTAATAAACTATTATGAAATTCTATACCTAATTCGTCAGCTAGGGCTTTAATATTTTTAACATCGTGAAAATTATATGCCTGAACTGTTGTAAACACAGAAAGTTTCAAATTATCTGATTTACTTTTGTATTTTGACCAACTATGTATTGTTTCATAAATTACACTCCATGATTTTCCGTGTCTAATATATTCATTTACAGGGCCAATACCATCGATACTTAATTCAACACTGAGTTTTTTCAGTTTTTTAAAATATGGTAAAAATTTTGAAGGAAAATAGGTTGCATTTGTATTACAAATAAAATGTATATTCTCAAGTAAATTATTTTGATTTAAAAATTTGAATAAATCCCAAACTTGTGGTGTTACAAAGGGTTCACCTCCTAAATATTTGATTCCTTTAAGTTTTGAAAGATCAATAGAAGCAAACACTTTTTCTATGTCAATAAATGGTTGATCATACGGTGAGTGGTATTTTTGTGCAAGTTTTGTTTTGCGCACAAATTTATCCCATTTAGTGCTATATGCAGGACTACACATTCTACACATTAAATTACATTCATTAGAAACACTTATTTCGATATATTCAATTTGATCTTCTCCAGACCAATTTTCATTCATTGTTAATCTTAAACTTTTGTGTCCGCGTTCTTCCTCAGTTTTACATTTTAAACAGCCTTCTGACCAGCCTTCTTCCATGTCTGTGATAATTTTTTGATAGAATTCATTATTTTTATATTCGTCAAAAGGTGTATCAAAAATTTTTACATTTGGAAAATTTGCAAATCGGCAACACGGACGCCAAGAACCTGTTACTGTTACACACATATGGTTTTTTAATGCATTACATTTAGGCATTTATTTTTGTACCTTTTTAGATTGTAAAATATCTTGTATTTTTTTCTTGACCATCCAAGTTTGTTTTTGTCCAAAATATTTTTCTATTAAGGTGTTAACTTCTAGTAATCTTTTAAGACGAGTATCGAGTGTATTATCTTTGTATTTCCAGTCAAACTCATTGTGATAATAATCTAAATCATTAACTACCTTTTGCCATAATGGTTGTGTGTCGTCTAACATTAATATGTTTGCAAAACTAAAATGAACAACTTTTCGGTTACCTATCCAAGTATATTTCTTTTTATGAAATTGTTTTAGAACTTTTTTAGTTATTTTGTGATCTTTTTCAGTTTCTGTAGGGTATCCGACGAATGCAAGTACAGTATATTGGATTTCATATTTATTTAACATTTCAAAACACCACCACATGTCCTCTTGTGAGAATTTTTTACCCATATCGTATCTAATTTTTTCGCTAAAGGATTCTATTCCTATTTCTAATCCTTGACAGCCTGATAATTTCATTAGTTCAAAATCTGATGCAGGACTGTGTTTTTTATCTCTAACAATCCACTGACTATGCCAAGATATTTTATTATTTTTGTCCTGATTTGCATTATAATCTGCTAATATATTTAAAAGTCGTCTAAAAGATTTTAAGCTTCCGTTAATTAAACTATCTGTAAAAATAAAAGTCTGCCTATTGTATTTTTTTTTAAGTGTTATAATTTCCTCTGCAATTTTCTCTCCTGACCTAAATGTATATTTTGGCCACATTTCAAAAACATTACAAAAATCACATCTTTTAACACATCCTCTACTGCCCGTAACATATACTGAATTTTTAAAACTTTGATCATCTATATAAGGGTAGTCGTTCCAATTTATATCGTCATAATTAGGAATAAGGACTGAATCTAAATTTTTTAATTGTGCCGGTCCGTTTTCATTTATACCTGGCGCATATGGATTTCCATTTAACAGTTCTACTAAAGACTCTTCTGCATCACCAGAAATATAATAGTCTAACAACCCTAATTCCTTTACATATCTTCCTCTATATTGAGAAACCTCTGCTCCTCCCCAAATTATTATAGTTTTTGGTAAGTGCTGTCTTATCAATAATGATAATTTAAGGGCAACTGCACTACTCATGTAAGTTAAAAGACTTAAACCTATAAATTTAGGATTTTTTTCTTTAAAAATTTCAATCCATTTATCAAAAACATACTTATATTTTTCATATGTTTGACCAAAAGTTTGGTCTAACTTTTTTATATCTCGTTCTTTAAAAACTAAATCTCTATCAAAAAATAAATCAATATCACCTTTTTTTTCAGCCTCTTTATATAAATCTATGTTTAAATCCATTACTTCTGCCACGAACCCGGCGTTTTCTAGATGTGATTTTAAAACGGCTGGACCTACAGTAGGAGCTCTTGGTAAAATTTTAGGAACAATGCAAATTATGATATCCAAAGTGATTATAAATCCTTAAAAATTTTTGTCATTTCTGGAAAATTTTTTAAAAAATCTGTGTTACGCTGTTTGTCACATAACTCTAAAAATTCTTTAGTTTCAGGAAGTCTTATACTCCAATCTTCACTCTCCATAAATTGTAACATGCCTTTTAGCCTATTTATCCCGTAAGGTGCGTTTATAAATTCTTCTTTCGTAACCTTACCTTTATGCCAGCTAGGAATACCAAGATCCCAATTTTCTTCCCACCACGGATAAAATTCCTCGTATTTTTTGCGAACTTCTGCTTTAAACCATTCAGGCAACACCTTGACGTTTAGATGAGGCGGATGATATACAAAATGATAGTTAATTGCTCCTGCTCCAAACGGCCACATATTAATTTTATTAAACCCCTGTTCTAGCTTCCAGCGTATAAAGTCCGGTATGTAGTAGATATTCAGTGCCTGAACTGCACATGCAACTGTAACTTCTACATTGTTGCTAGTTTCTTTATCTAGGATGTGAAATACTTCTTCTGTTCTAGACCATTTACTAGGATATCTTATATATTCGTTTCTTTCAAAAATATCGTCAACTGAATAGTGGAAGCGAACCAATTTAAATTCTTTCCAAAGATCAAACAGATCGTCGCGCCACTCAACTCCGTTGGAGTTATAACGCAGTTCAAGATTTTTTGCATAACCCATTTTGATTGCATATTCGAGGATTTCATAATGCTCTTCAATAATTAGACTTTCGCCGCCGGCAAAGTAAATCTGTTGCATGCTAGACATTTGCTCATAAAACTGCTCCCAGAACTTAGGATTTTGTTTGTGCCAATTGTAACTACTGCCATTGTAACTTCCTTTATCCTGCCATTGCATAGTTTCTTTTAAAGATGCATTTTCAACTGCTGGAAAAATTGCTTTGTAATCTTTAATCCAACCTGAACTATCGTGCGGTGAACACATGACACAGGCAAGTTGACACTTGGTGCCAAATCGAAGATCGATGTAAGCCAATTGCGGTGGCACACTCCCATCTTCTGCTGTGTTTTTTATTAGAGTATCAACATCGACTCGCTGGCTCCAATATTTTGTTTCCCACATCCGTTTGCTGTTATGTCCTGCTGCTTCTTCTTTGAAACATTTAACACAACTGGGAGGTATTTCGCCATTTAACATTTGTTTGCGGACATTTTTCATGTAACTGCTGTTCCAAGCAGTTTCAAAATCACTTACATTTAGATTGTTAGGTTTACCGTCGTCAGTTTTAAGAATACCAACCTGGCCGCCATGTTCTTTATCATTAGTAGGACCAACTGAACTGGCATTTGCCGTGCAACACACTCGCATACTTCCATCTGGTCTGGTGCTTAGATGAACCCAGGGTAATATACAAAAGGTGTTCGAAGGGGATTTTTTATTTGACATAATGTATTTATAATGCTTGATTTTTAAATTTTTAGTTATTGAAATTTATTCCCTAAATTTATTTTTTGAAAATTCTACATCTCCACTTTCTAACATTGTTATCTTATGCTCTATTTCCCATCGTTGTCTATTATTTACGCTACAAGTATTTGTGCATACGGGATTTCTACTGCAGGGTGTTAACTTTTCATGATCTACATTATTCCAACTTTCAGTTAAATCGTTTTTAAAAAAAGAATGTTCTAATATTTTATCTATGTGATGATAGTAAACATTATTCCAATTTTTTCCGTATACATTATCATATCTTTTCCAATGTTCTTCAAAGTCTACTACTCTATATCGTATGTTATACATGAAACAACAAGGAAAAATTTCTCCTGTATGCGCAACAAAATATGCTTTTTCGTCGTTTGCAGTTTTGCAATATATATTACCTTTAAACCTTTTGAGAGCGTGTACATATTCAGACCAAGATAAAGTGTGTCTCCTTTTTTCGTTTTCGAATTTTTTTGATAATTCGTGTAAATCTAAATTATCTAAACTTGTATCGTTTCTCTCTCTAAAAGAACGAAATCCCATTGATTTTGCAAGTTGTTTTGCTTCTTCAATTTGATGTTTATTCCAAGGAAAAACTACCCATTGCCAACTAGGACTGCCGCCTGCTGATATAAAGGCGCGAGCGTTCTCCATAATTTTTTTAAAATTTGTTCCTCTTCTATAGATATGATTTGTATCTTCTAATCCGTCTACACTAAAATTTAAGGTATACTTTGTTCCTTTTAAAATCTTAGCCATATCTTGCCAGTAACTCGACGATCGTAAACTAGCATTCGTATGTATAATAATTCTAAAATTTGTGTGTTGAACTATATAATATAACATATCAAGAAATCTAGGATGCATTAATGGATCGTCTATAGATGCACAAAATTGTATTTCTTCAACACTTTGAAATCGTTTTGCATGTAATATTTCTACAAATTTATCAAAATCTAAAAATTTGTTTTTTGGAATTCTAGGATTTAATTTTAATTCGTTAAATGGATCAGCTCGGCTGCACCCTATACAATTTGCATTACAATTGCTACTAAGTTCAAACTGCACAGCCTTTGGTTCTTCTAAATAATGCATTTTTTTTAAATTTTCCTTTTTATTTTTCTTTGCTGATTTCAATATCACTTCCACAAGTACATTCTGCATATTCACATATGACTGGTTTTTTTAACAACAAAAAATTTTTAGGATCTTTTTTGATATTTCCCATTACAATTTGTTGATTGCAAGCATTAGCAGGAACAATATCACCGTTGGCTTTAATTACTAGTAGATCTCTGCCAATATTACATGCCCAACCTTTAAACTTATTTCGACCTGCTTGTATTAGATCATGATTAGTTTCTTGTGTTACTGTGCCGTTATCGTAATAACAATTGATACCCAGACTTGTAATATTTTTTTTAGTACTAGGCCTATATGCTGTTGATTTATGTGCTTGCTTCATCCATTTAATTTGAGCAGTTGTATATTGCATCCAATCACTTTTTCCAAATTCAACTTGAAGTTTTTTGACTTGTATTGGTACTACTGTATTATCTCTTAGTTTTTCATAAATAGAGACACACTTGTTCCAATTGTTTACATCCATTAGCATTTGTATATTTGTTTGGCAACTATTTTTTATATTATTAACGACTTGAATCGTATGATTAACATCAGCCTGTTCGTGGTGATAGCTAATACTAACTTTGTCAAGATACTGCTTTGTCCGATTCCACCAATTAATGGTCCTACTTCCGTTAGTCAAAATATTAACCATACTGTTCGGATCTGTATTTTTAATAATTTCACTTAGTCGTGTAAAGTACTTCCATACCGTAGGTTCACCACCTAGTATAGTATAAATTCTATAATCGTGATTACTTTGTTCAGTAATTCTTTTTACAATAGTTTCGCATTGGTAGATATCTGGCCAGTATAGATCGCCGCCATTACTGTCTGGTGTACAATAGCTGCATTTAAAGTTGCATACATTTGACAGTATCCAATCTACAACTAATATATTATTTCTGGTTTTAATTTTTTGTAAATTTGCCATCTGCTTTTTCGATCATGTATCGCATATAAGGATATTGTTCTAGGTATTTAACATTACATTTATAATTCCAAATATCTTCGCTGTAATGCTTTAGCATGTTGCACTCTTGTTGAGTAGGTTCTATATATTCGTATATTAACTTATCTTTAAACATTTGCCAGTTGATATTACCATTTTTTACTTCTAAAGTTTTAAAATTATTAATTAAATTTTGTCTTTCCTCTAAAGGAACATACCTATAATTCAAAAAACTAGGATGATCAACTTCGTTGTAAGAGACTCTTGATTTTGGAAATTGATTTGCCCAAGTTATAAACTCTGCCATATTTAAAAGATTTAAATGTGTTAGGCACGGAGTAAGAGATACTTTGCAAGATGTGTTATACATTTTTATAAAATTTTTTTCAATAGTAGCCCACCGTGCTGGATATCTTTGATATTCTAATGCTCGACCAGTTCCATCTATACTGCACATTAATTCTACTCTTTTAAATTTTTCTAATGTGTCTAACACCCTTGTTTTTGCACTTGTACAATTCGTAATAAATTCAATATCTAATTCTGTTTTTCCTCTTTCTACTAACTTGAATAAAAACTCTTCAACTTCTGGCATAATAAAAGGTTCGCCGCCTGCGAATCTTATTTTTTTAAGACTAGGTAATTCTAAAACTAGATTTAGCAATTTTTCTGTATCAGAAATAGTAGGAACACAGGTTTTATATAGATCATTATCAATTCCTTGATTATAAAGTTCAGTAGCAAGATTTGCAATTTGATCGCTTGCGCCGCCGTAGCACATCTTACATTGTAAATTACATTTATTGCTTAATCTTAAATCTACAAATTCTAGATCAACTATGCGAGGTATTATTTGGTCATTTAAAGTTCTGTGACGTTTACTTTGTGCATTTTTATTTTCATACTTCCAGCATGATTCACATGCTGAATTTTGTATTCCATTTTTTAAATCATTTCTAACATCATTTAACCAACTATTTGTTTTATACCATTCGTTTAAATCTGATATAGATTGCCAATCTTTAATTTGTACATCCCTAGACTGTGTACAACAATGACCTATCCAACCTGTGGTACTAACTGCTAAACTATTGTATACCAAAGGACAATTAATCATCACTGCACTCCGTTGTATAGAGGTAAAGGTCTTTTAACTCCTGCACAATTATTACAAATATCAATAGATTGTGCTTGCCATGCAGGATGCAAATCCTCAACAAAATAATTTACTATATCAGATAGACTTTGTTTTAATATGTGGTTATTTTTATATTTAACATAATCAAAATTTGTTTTCTTATCTATTTGTCGGCCACTTATATAACAACAAGGCCATACATTGCCCCAGGGATCTATTTGTATCATTCCTTCTTGTGCATATGGGCATTTAAATTTTCCTTCTGGAGTATTAACTTTAGTAGACGGAGTACGAACACTATAGGCAAATACATCTTTTCTCATATAGTTAGTCTTAAATTCTCTTTGATCAGGAGAAGTTAATTGCTGTGCTGGAAAATTTCTATAAGCCTTCATTTGTAGAGGGTTAGATCTATTTCTATTTGTCTGAAATGCCATACAGCCTAGATCTTGTGCTAATTTGCTCATTTCGTCTAGCTGATATTTATTGTAATCAAATACTATACATTTCCATATACTGTTACCACCGGCGGTATTAAAACTTTTAATATTTTCAATACGCTTAGTCCAATCAATCCCTCTACGATAAATGGCATGTGTTTTTTCTAGGCCGTCGATACCAAATTTTATATCGTGTTTGACAAATTTATTAAGAACTACAGCAAGATCATGCCAAAATTGTGCGTTTCTTGCACCACCGTTAGTATTTAGATTTAGATATAGATTTGTTTTTTTTGCAGCTAGCATTTCCATCATTTCAATAAAATTTGGATGCATACTAAAGTCTCCAAAATTGCCATTGAAAATTATTTCATTTATCTGATCTATCATAGGATCATCAACTAATCGTTGCCATACTTCTAAAGACAAATGATTTTGTTGTAGTCCTTTCACTTTTTCTCCGCCAGAAACATTTCTATCACAGGCACCACAAAATGCATTGCAGAAACTTGTGCAGTCTATTTCGATTTTAGAAATACTTTTAGGTGAATACAGATTCATTTAAATTGCTCTGCGAAGGGATCAAATTCTGATCCGCATTTTTGCGCACACACTCCTAGTTTTCCCTGTTCGATGCTGTTTAGGTTCCAACTTGAAGTAATGCTTTCGATTAACTTGCCATTCACAACATCTTCAATTTCGTTTTCAATTACACTAATACCTTGTTTTCCGCCTGCTACATCGATATGATCCCATATTTGTTCTACTCGAGGATCACTGTGCCACCATTTATACATACGCCCAGCGGTCCAGCAACAAGGCATTAATAGTCCTTCTGCTGTGATGAAAATACTACCCTGTTTTGCTACTTTGCACTCAACATTGCATCTGTCTAAATATTCACTCATACTACCATATGACTTGACAATTTCTTTTTGTTTCAGTAATGCAAGATTTTGGTTTTGTTCTTGTTTGGGTTTTTGTAATTTTGCAGTTTCTTCACCTTTTCGATTTACTGCCTGATGAGCTTCTTTAGGCTTAATATCGCTTGTGACAAATCTTCCTGATTTCTTTTTAATAAATTTTTCGAAACCCCATTCACCGGACAGTTGTTCAGCTTCTTTAACTTGGTGTTCGTTGTGCTGAAATACCAGAAAGTCCCATCTTCCTCTGCCTCCGGCACTGGTAAATGCTTTCATTGAACGCTCTACATTATCCCAGTTTACACCTTGGCGATATATATGATTAGTATCCCGTAGGCCATCAACGCTGAAAATAACAGCACCCATCTTGCCGAAAATTTCTGCAAGTTCTCTCCACCATGTTTCATCTCTTGCTCCTGCGTTTGTGTTCATACTCAACCACATGTCGGGATTATGTTCTCTAAAATATCGAAATATTTCTAATGTATCTCGTGCTACAATAGGATCGCCCAAATTGCCGCACATGTACATTGTTTTTAATTGTGCAATAAACTCGGGTTTAAAAATACACTTGCAGTCTTCTAAACTTAATTCAGCATTTGTAATATGCGGATTATCTGCGCCACCGTTCATGTTACGATCGCACATAGGACAAGCAGCTTGACATCTTTGTGTTATTTCAAGATGCACTTCTTTTATATCTTGATATCTATACATAATTGTCCATTACTAATTTTACATCTTTTCCGGGACCTGTCCTACTTGGCAGATCTCCATATTCTTCAATATACCATTCAATAACTGCTTTATACCAATTTTGACTGTTATGATGAGCCAGTTTATTAAATTTATAGATATTATTATTTGTTGCCTGCATAGTACTTAGTGCTCTAGCACTTTCTGTCTGTAATTTTCTTAGATTTAAATCATCTAAATTCATGGTCGTCCTATCATCATAAATCTCTTATAACCATACAGTTCTTTTTCACCTGCATATTCAAGCCTACTCATCGGAAACTTTTTCTGCATGTGATCTAAACTATGTACACATAAGTGATGTTCCTCAACATCGAATAAGTTATTTGTTTGTATAATAAACAACGGATCAGTTTGCATCGGACGATTTATCATTTTATGATACCAGATACTACTCATATGCTCTGCACTTGAATTTATAATTAAATCAGGCATTGTTTTTTCTTTATAAACACTATCTTTATTAAAATTTTTTACTTCGTACTCAATACCGGTTCTAGTTACCCAAGACATATTTTTTACTTCTTCAGAGTCTTGATTATTAGGAAGTTTTAATTTAGTTGCTTTTACTTTAAAGTTAGAAATACATTGATTGTTAATAATAGTATCACTTATTTTACAAGCGGCAGGATCAGCATCAAATATACGAATTTTTTTAAAATTAATATTAGCTGCATCAAGATACAATCGTATTTGCCCAAACCAACCTGCATGAACATGTATTGTATTAAAATTATCTTTAATTTTTAATAATTCTTGTGCTAACCATATTTTACTATTGACCTGCCCTCTACTAAATGCATCTTGCAACTGTTTAGGATCATGACCTTCTCTAAAATATTTGTAAATTATATCTATTACATTATTATCTGCATATTTCCTAAGCTGAAAGATAAATTCATTTATATCTAAAGTATTGTTAATTTCAATAGGAGAATTATTAGAGTAAAGTAGTCCTAAAAAGAAATCAACATATTTTTTAGCATCTATATCATTTGTAAATTCTAAATAATCTTGTAAGCCGTGTAGCCAGCTTATAGGATTTGTATTAGTTTCTGCGTTCATTAAACTGCTCCTCTAACCATTCAAAGTCGTTTATTTTTTTAAGTGCTTCTATGTCGCCTTTATTTGCTTCACCGTAAGCTCTGCCAGCAAGTGCTCCTGCAATAGCATACTCGCCAAACGGCCTATCTTTGCCTGCGGTGCACCATACATCTAATCTATCTTCAGTTTCTTTGTTTTTTTGTCTATCTATTACTTTACTGGATAGTTTACAACATTCTCTAAACGCACTTCTCCAAGTGTTAAAAGCATCTGTATTGAAAGCAGTAGTATTGCTAATCTGATTTATTTTTTTAAATTTTGAACTGATACTGGTTGTCATGTCAGGTTTTGTTGTATCCATCTCTGCTGTTAGCTGTCTCGGTAACAGTTTGATGGCTCCATAACCGTATTCTAAATCGTTAATAGGATTTTTACTATTACACACATGCACAACATCTAGATCCCATTTCGACACTTCATAATCAAAATTAAAATTATCGTTAATAACAGCATCGCCGTCTACTACCCAAAACATTTCAGTATCACACATTTTTGCAGCAATTTGATGTGCATGGTGTATTCCGTCAATATTGTTTAATCGTTTAGCCTCAGGATATTTTTCTTTTAACTTATTATAATTTTCATCTGCATTTGACTCACCATAGGTTATCATTACAATATCATATTGTGTAGTTTTTGTTTGCTTTTTAGCAGGGTCTATCACTAATGGACTTTTCAGTCTAGGTGGATTTTTGTAAATTGTTTTCAAAAATTTACTCTGGCCCGGTGTTAGCGGATCGTCAATAGGAATATCTAGTTCTTGTTTAAGCATATGTCCATAAGAAATTGCGTCTTCTAATACTCCGGCGCCCGCATCATACTCTTGTTGCACTTCCTTCCAAAGGTTATTCAAGTATTCAAAATCTCTTACATTGACATAATCCCAGTCGGTGCACATTGTTTTATAAAGACCTTGTCTTGCACCTAAAATTGCCCATAATCCGTGATCTACATCTGCACCAACCATGAGCCAAATCCAAAGGCGATGTTGATTTTTCCAATGTCCTTTTAGAAATTCGTCTTTGGTAGGTCGCACTCCTTCGCTGAGTGCCATCTTAACTCCTTCTCTAAACCCTGCTCGCCAGGCTTGATGTGGTGTTGCATTATTGTGCACCGTGCTAAAACAGCCGTCTTGTTGAATATATTCCATGTCCCAACAAAAGTCTACTTGAGCACGAGGATTATCAGGTTCGGCATTCTCGTGAGTTTTTATTTCTAATACATGATCTCTTGGCCAACATTTAATTCCTCCATTACCGTAAGTAAGTCCGTTAATAATATTCTTACCGCACCAGCTTATAACTGCTTTGGATAAATCAGCCGTATCATAAAAATCTATTTCCTGATTTAAAAAATTTGGATCTATAATGTTGTCGCCATCTATGGTTATGAATCGATCTGTTTCAGCAATCCTAGCACATGCTTTGTGAGCAGAATCGCTGCCTTCTACACCATGCACCCTTTTTGCCCAAGGAACTTTGGAACATAAATCTGCATAATTTTTTTCTGCATTTGGTTCGTCATAGCTAAGGTATATTATATCGCAGTCAATGACTTTAAACTTCTTGGCCATTTTTTATCCTTTTATATTGATATGTATTAAATCTTCTTGTGGTGTAAATGCTCAAATCAACTAGTTTGTTTTCAAATTCTTCTGTGAAGGGCAAAGTTGAATAATTTTGTTTTACAGTTTCTGCAAAATCTACAACAAAAGTCTTATATAAAATGTTAGGGTCGTTTTTCGCAGTAATACTGAATTGTAGTTTTTTATTTAAGCTTACTGTTTGATTGGTAATATTTTTTTTGAAATTTTTACCTATAAAAAATTTCCAACATGTATTATCAAAGTCTTGCACCAGTGTTAAATCAGGGTCTGTTAGGTTATCTGCAGGAATTTGATAAATTAGATTGTTAATATTCGGTGTGTTTATTTCTAGATCATCTTTAACCTTAAATTCATAAGTGTTTTTTTCTAAATTATATTTGACCATATATGAACATGTAGGTTCTTCGCCTGTTTGTAACATCATAACTTCACTGATATCAACTTCTACATAGTTATCTGTATCATAAACTTCGTTTGCAATTCGCAGTATTTCACCACTATTTAAATCAAAACACACATACATTTTATTCATGCTGTAATCCTAGGAATTGTTCATATTGTAACAGAATTTTGTCTGTAACAAAAGAGTTTTCTGTATAATGAAATACAGTATTTTGCAAATGATTTCCTATTTTCAACTGTAGGTCGTCAGTGAAATACACTCCTACTTTGTTTTGCCAGGACTCGGTAGGATTTTGCCAGTTCTGTGCGTAGGGTTTCATATGAATAAACATTGGAAATTCTGCATTTTTATTGACTATACTAGGATAACAGTCTAAAATTTTACTGGCAATGCTCACAGAAATATCCATGCTGGGAATTTTTGGACAATACTCTTTGCAATGCTGTTCATAAAAAGGTTTCCAATCTGTTGCTATAATTTCTAGCCATTTATAAAATTCCTGCGCTGTTTTGCATTTCTTAAAGAAATGTATGCCGTTATATATACTAGGAAGTTTGTTCGCTGTAAATGCTTTGCGATAATAATCTGAAGTTACAGGTTGTTTTCTATATGTATAGGCTTTATCAAGATAGTATACATCGCGGGTTTCTAAAAAGTTCCACCAGGTATCAAGATTTTGTAGGACCAATATGTCAGTGTCTAAAACTATTGTGTGTTCATAGGGACTAGCATCATATATTTTCCAGCGATGCGCTGTTTGAAATCTGCTATCGTCTTTTTTATAACACGGTATATCTATAATTTGATCAAACACACGCTTGTATTTTGTTGGCACAGTATCACAAGTCACCACGCTTACTGGATAACTATTACCTGTTGCTCGAATACTCATTGCACACAGATATGCCTGTTTTAGATATTCTTCTCCGACAGCAAATAACACAAACCCTTTAGTCATTTAAAATCTCATCTATACATCTGTTAAGACTGAACTTGTTCATCACATGCAGAGTTTTGTTTTTCCACTTACACGCAGTATATTCGCCTAGATGATTTTCTTTTTCTAATAAAATTAATATTTCATTGTTGTGAATTTGCCAACAGATATCTTTATCAGTGGTGTAGAATAACTTGCCCGGCATTGATCCAGCAAATTTACCTTCTTGATATCCATTCATTATGTGGATTGCAATACTGAATGCATGATCATTACGATACACACTGCGATTTATTTGAAAGATCGAATTGTAGTGTCTCCAATTTTCTTGTATGTGTTGCAGTAAATCAAAAAAGATTTTGTTCTCTGTGGTTTTTCTAAAAAACACACAAGTTGCCCAATAAAATTTTATTCCTGTGTCACTGACAAAATCAAATTCAGAATAATCTCTAAAACCTGCAAGATCGTAGGCTTGATCATAAATTAAAAAATCTTGTGTTTGTTCAAAACAAAACAAATAACTATCGTCTAACAGCACAATATCACTGTCAAGGATCAGTGTTTCGTGATACGGACTTAGATTGTAAGCTAATGTTCTTGTTTCGTTTTTAAACTCTAATTTTGTTTGCTCACAGGATCCATCGTAATAACTTTTAAATGTATGATCCGACGTTTCACATACAGTTTCTATAACATGATCAAATACCATTTCATAATCTGGATATGCAGAGGCAAGATATTCTGTGTTGTCAGTTACCACAGTTGTGGGTAAATCTAATATGGTTTTTACCTGTTTTGCTAGGAAGTATGCTTGCTTAACATAGTCAACTTGGCTGTTGTTTCTAGCAAAAACTAGAACTCCTTTAGTCATATTCAACCAATTTTTCGACGTTTCTGTTTTTCTTCAGTTTATTGTATTCTGCAAGGAATTTATTGGATGCAGAAAGATATGTATCGCAGACATCATTATTAAACAAGGACAAATCTTCTATTTTGATCGGAATGTTGTTATCGTCTACTAAAACTAAAGTATTTTGCTTGTTGTTCAGCATGGTTTGGCAAAAACAAATTAGTTCTTTTGTTGCTGTGAACTGTCCGCCTTTATAATATAAAATAAGATCCTGGTAATAAGTCTCTTGTAAAACTCTCTTTTGGTTGTTAAGAGTGACCATAAAATTAGAAAAGTCAAGTGCTTTTTTGAGTCTTTCGTCCATAGAGCCTCCTCTAGTTAATTATATATTAAAGAAGGCCAAGTGTCAAGAATTTTTAGAGAGTTGAAGTGTTTGAATAGCTAGGACTAGGTACGCTAACATTTGATCCTGTTGCACGGAATTGTTGAATTGTGCTAGTGATTGTTCCGTTTACATTTTCATCAACTGCTGGTCCAGGTAAAAATCCACCTTGTTGATCCCCAACATCGTCGTCTTGAAATCTTACTTCGAACTGAATTTGACTGCTCGAGTTGGATTTAGCTCTTACAATGTAATCATTTTCTGCGTAAACACCACTACCGCTTTTTTGAAATATTTGTTGATAAGAACCTGACAAGTCATAATTACCTATAGATGATCCTGTGCCTGTTCCGGTTGAAGTAGTGCTTGTATAATTAAATTTAATTGTTCCCATGTTAGATAACATGGTTCTCCAATCGTTGGTCTTTGCGCCGCTACCGCCTGAAATGTTTGCAGTAAATCTAATTTCGCCGCCTGCATTAAAAAAATGTCTACGATGATCTGCATTATTAAATGTTACTGTAAAAGAATGTGTAATTGTTCCGTTCCAGGCTGTTGTTCGTTGACTAGTAATTGCTGCTTCCACTGATGCCTGATTTGGATTAACTGTTAATTTATTACTTTCAATTGTTGTCATTAACGAAAAATAATCATTGAATCCTTTAGTGGAGTCTGTCATATTACTGGTACCAACACCGGCAGTGGATCCAGTATTACTGGCATTAGCTCCAACGATGTTGCCTACTTGTATATTGCCTAGATTTGAATTTGTATTTTCTTGGTGAGCATAGGCTTTATTCATATCAGTTCTTAGCTGATCCATTCTTGATGCTGTAATATTAGTTACATTTGCAGTTACTTGAGAGCTTGAAAGACTTTGCCCGTATCCAGATGTTCCAGAACCATTTCCTAGAATATTATTTATTCTACTTTGTAATCCGTTGTAATCTGCAGCATTTATATCGTTACCAGAACTGACAGTCATATTTTAACCTCTAATAATATACGCATATATTATTTATTTATACTTTTAGGAAACATTCAACTAGCTTTTCTTCTTGAGAGGAATTAGTTTCTAAGGCTATACCAACTAGGTCGCCGTTGCCCAATGCACTTGCTATACCGTCTTGTTCAACAAATACTTTGTCGCCTTTGTTAACAGGTCCATACACTCGAACCGGAACTCTGCCTTTCAGTGCAACTGCTTGACCCTGTGCTTCGGAATTCATTAGATATGCTGGATTTTCTGAAATAACGCCTGCAACCACGTCGGATGCATTTGCTAGTTCCATTTCGTGATCTATGTGTTCACAAATTGCCACTACTGTGCCAACAGAATATTCCTGTTCTGTTGTATATTTTTCTGCTAAATCTGCGTATCGAGCACTGGTTGCTGTTCCTCTAAACAGATTAGCAAATATATCTCCGTTTGAATCTCTTACTGCTACTGTGTTAGCAGTTGCACTGGTTGATCCAGATCTTTCATTGCCAGAAACTTTCAGTGTAGATGATGTGGTTGCAGTTCCTGTAAAAGTAGTTGCATATACATTGTTAAACTGTCTCGTAGTTGAGCCAAGAGTAACCACTTCTGTAGTGGTTTGATCTGCTTGAAGACCTGGAATAACACTGTTTGCTTGAATTCGCAATGGATTTTTAATATTGCCTAGCCCGTCTTTGGCTCTAAAACTAATTAATGTTCCTACTTCGTTTGCAATTACTGCTTGATTGTCATTTTCAATTTTAATTTTTAAATCGTTTGAATCACCAACTGCTATACCGGCATCTGCAAAACTTACCAAAGTTCCAAAGTTGGCATTTCCAGTTTGTACATAATTAGCTGCGCTGATGCCGCCAAGTTTGTCAGCGTTTGAAGCTGTTCCCCAAAAACGATGATCAGTACTAGTAGCACCGCCTGTGGAATTGGTTGTATTTTTAAGTGTGACTCCTTGACGAACTACATCAAACCCTGCGATAGCATTTTCAGCATCTGAGCTATCTATTGTAAATTGCTGAGAACTGATTATATGTATAATTTCGTCATTAACCAGAGAAACAATCACTGATCGACTATTTCCTAGAGTGTCACGCACTGTGCGAGATTGCATTTGTGTAACGCCGTCTCCTGCATCTTGCGGTCCTACTAAAATAAAGTCCGTGCCATTATATGCATATAATTGTTCATTGGCTGTGTCCCACCAAAAATCACCTTCGGTTAATCCGCTCGGAATTGTTGGACTTACTTCTGCACCGCCGGTTGTACGGAATTTGGCGCCATCATAGAATTTTAATTTTTTACTGGAGCTGTCAAACCATACTTGTCCGCTGACTGCTTTGGGAGGAGGATTTGCGCCGTTAAAATTTTCTAACAGAAATACAAAATTTTCATTTTGTATTTCACCATAACCTGCATAATTTTTACCAACCAGTTTAAGATCGGTGGTTTGATCAATTGTTCCATCTTCAACAACTGTTAATAATGTATTGTTATATCTATCAATAGTATACGCCATCTGCGAACCCCTCTAATATATTGTATTTATCGTATGTGTTTTTATACAGTGCTTTGCCAAACCCAGGATCCTCCATTAGAACTGAATGTCATTAAAGACCTAGTTGGTGATAGTACCGCGGAGCCGCTGGCAGCGCCAAAGTTGATGTCCTGAACAACTGACTCACTGGATGCATTATTATCTTTGTCAACACTGATATAACTTTTTGTCATTGCTGATTGTACATCAATTCCAGATACTGTAGCTCCTGTGTAAGATGTACAATGTATTCTAGCAATTGATCCTGCTTTAGCAGCCGCAGGATATAATGATTCTAATATACCCACAACATCAGTGTAAGGATTTCCTGAACTAGGATTAGATAATCCAGTAATATCTAGAGCCATTACAATTGGTTCGTTTTCTAATGCAGTATCTACATATCCTTTTGTAGGTACATAACTATCAGAATCCCCGCCTGTGTATGTAAAGTCTGATTGTCTAGTTCCTCTAGCAGGTGCAGCAACACCATTAATTTTTTGACTGTCAACTAGAATGTCACCTTTAGCAACAATGTTAATACCTGCGCCGTTTATTCTTTCTATGGAAACTCCATCGATATAAATGTTGTCCACAGTAAGCTCTTCTAGCACACCTAGATTTGTTAAACTACTGTTAACAACAGTTGACCCTAGTGTTGTGGAATCTAACACCAATGCATCTGCAATTCTGTATGACTTTCCAGTTGATAGATCAATATTTTGGTTTGATGTCCAATTTCCTGTAGATTGCTCCCAGGTTAAATCCTTGCTACCGTCAGTTGATCTTACGATAATACCAGCACCGTCTACAGTAGCATCATTTCCTTCTGTGCTGTCATCCAATAATCCTAATTCAATGTTTTTATCTTGCACTGTTAGAGTAGAAACATTCAAATATGTTGCATCACCCTCTACTAGTAGATTACCGCCTACTGTTAAGTCTCCACTAAATTTTCCTGCACCAGTTACATCTAATTCTACAGATGGTGTATTGTTCCACACTCCTAGTTTTAATTCACTGGCATCTACATACATGCTCGAGTAGAAACTGTTGCCTTGACGCACTCTAAATTGCATGTCAGATTCAGATATTTGCCCTTCTAAAGTACTGGTATTTCCTGAGACTTTCAATATAACATACTCTGTATCACCGACACCAACACTTAGACCCGCACTATTTTGAACTTTCAAACTTCCAGTAGTAAATCCATTTGAATCTGAAGGAATAAAGTTTGCCGCAGTTTTTTCTACGCCTGCATCGTCTACTAGTGCTCTAGAAGAATCTGCTATTCCTCTAAAATTAAAATCAGCAGAGCTCACAGGATTAAATCCTTGTTGAATTAATTGTCTGTTTGGACTAGCAGTATCGTTAGGATCAGATGGATAACCAGGTATTGTTTGTGGAGGGAGGTAAAAAGTTGCATTTGCAAAAATTCCTTGCAGAGTTCCTCCTATGTATAACATCAATAATGTTCTATCAACACTTGTCGAGTCAATTGAAGATATTACTTCAAATCCTGTTTTTCCCTGTTCGGCATTGTATTCAGGACCTACTAGAACTAGATCAGTGCCATCGAAAAAGTAGAGTTTGTTATTTTCATTATCAATCCATAGATCACCTGCAACCATTTGAGGTTGTTGATTGCTTACAATAGGGCCGCCGGCTGCTTTAAATGTAGAACCGTCGTAGACCTTTAATCGCTGGTCGCTGGTGTCCCACCATAGTTGTCCTGACAATGGATTACTAGGAGCACTTGTGCTAGAAAAATTTTCCAATAATTTGATATAGTTTTCATTTATAAACTCACCAAATCCTTTGTAGTTTCTTCCTACAAGCGTGATATCTGTAATCGAATTATCAATTTGGCCATCTACTAGATCTACAAGTAAGTCGCCGTTGGTTTTGTTGAGTCTATATGTCATTATACATTCCTACCAGTGTAAATTATATAATTTACGGTCATTGTTGGGTTCATTGTATTTAAAGGAGTTCCAAGAGTTTCGCCTATACCGGTTATAACGCCTCCGCTGTCTGACAAGGCTTGGCCGTTGCCTGTTGCAGTAGGAGCATCGTAAATAATTGCTTCATCGTCATTGGGTGTACCACTGACATCTCGAATTGCATAGTACTGATCTCCGCTGTCGCCTCTAAGGTTGTGTTTGTGTTCTGGTAGATTTTCCACTAAAATATTTTCAGTTTCGGATCCGTCTGTAGCACCAATAACATCTGCCGAAGGTGCTGTAACAACATTTGCACTTGTTCCTCCCATGTTATCTGCACCCAGCGGTGTTCTTCCTCTAAGATCAGGAACTTTAAAAACTCCGGTTGGTAGTGAAGAACGGCCGCCAAAATTGTAACCTATAATGTCAAACAATGCCTGATAGTCCGCTATTCTATATTGACCTCCGTCGCATAACAGCCATCCTGTAGGTGCAGCATTACCTCCATATGGTAAAATTACACCTGGCGGATTAGTTGGCACAGCATCCAGGAGATTTCTTCTGCTAATTTTAAATAGTCCTGTATTTCCTGAAACTCTGTTAATCAAGAGTTCGTCATCGACCTGAGAACTTAGTACTTCATCTTTGGCTGCAACTATTTGGTTACTAATTGTAGTTGTAAAAGTTTTTGTACTTCCGCCAGTTTGGCCGTCAAAAATAAAGTCGTCAGCAATTACATCTCCTGACATTCTGAAAGTTGTAGCACTAGTAATTTTATCGGCAGATCCTGCTCTGCCTGTGATCGTACCGCTTACATTTCCTTCTAAATTTCCTTTAAAAGTAGTTGCGTTTACTTCTCGCCACTTAAAGGATGCAGTTCCCAAGCTTCTAGTATTATTTGTGTCTGGTACAATGTTTTGGGTTGTTGTTAAATTAGTAAATTTTACATCGCCTGCAACATTTAAGTTTTTAGCAATGCCAACTCCTCCCTTGACTATCAAGCTACCGGTTCCGAATGTGTTACTTTCTGTGGTGTCGTTTAATAATATCTTTCCGCTTGTTTGTACATTACCTGTAACATCTAGTGCTTCGTCTGGTGCTTCATTGTTAATACCTACTCGTAGACTCGAGTCGACTCGCATCACCGTCTGTGTGGTGCCCGAATTTCTTACTCGAATATCAATATTAGATCCTTCAATTTGATGTTGAATAATTCCAGCAGTTCCTTCGACGCCTATGTTAAGTTCGGCATTGACGCCGTAATTAATTCCCTGGTTGTTTTGAATATTAATAGGAAACAGTGTTGTTCCTGTTACATCTTTTCTTACAAATTGACCAGCATCTACTGTTTCCCCTGCTACTATTAAGCTTTCCGCTTTTTGTGCAGTTCCATAATATTTTGGACCGCCGTCGCCTGCTATGTCTCTCGTAGATAAATTTATTCCTGGATTAATTGTTGTAAATCCAGGAATAGTGGTTTTTGGTGTAAATGTTTGATTTGAAATAATTGCAACTGGCTGAGCAGATACTTCAACAAGTATTGCTGTGTATTCGCTGTTGTCTGTTCCGGTGATTGTGGTTGGCGATGCGCCTGTGGCTAGACCTGCACTAAATTGTGGGCCTACTAGAATCCAGCCCGAACCTGTAAAAAGATATAATTGCTGGTTATCTGTATCAGCCCATAAATCGCCAATTTGACTGTTTACTGCATCAGGTTCAGTTGTTGCTCTTATAATTCCACCGGCAGGAACCCAATTAGTACCGTCATAGACTTTCAATTGTTCTGCACCTAAGGAAGTGTCATACCAAAGCTGTCCTTCTACTGGACGATCAGGTTCTGTGTTGTTTGCGAAACTTTCTAAAAGATGTAAAAAATTCTCTCCGATGGCTGTGCCGTAGGCTGTGGTATTTCTGCCAGGTATATCTAAACTAGTTTCTTGATTTAATACACCATCTTCAATGGTAATTGTGCCTTTATTAGCCTGGTCGGTATATGATATTTCGTATGCCATTCAATTACCCCTCATTGAACCCTGTTAGACTTTGAACACGAACTGTGTAATCAATTTGAATTAATCTGTTTAATGACTTTTGTACAGGATGAAAAACTACATGAGTCAACAGTCGACCTGATCCGGAAGAGCTATAAGATCTAAGGCCTAGTTCGTCAAAAACATATAAACTATCTATGTCAGTTGCATTATCAAATGCATCTTGTCCTGTTGGTTCACCGTAATCTAACAGACAAGTTACTAGTATGTCTGTATAATTTGTTCCGCTTACATGTCTTGTTTCTATTTTATTTCTTACAGGGTCTACATTGTTTACACTGCGATCATCTACTACTTTGGAAAAAGTTTGATTATACAGACTTGCATTTGTACCGGTAGAGTTAGGAGTTAAGTAAGTGATAATACCAGTTGGATCAACACTGGTTCCACCGTTGCCTAAAGACATTTCATAAATCCAGCCTTGTCCGCCATTGCCTAGACTTTCTGCAAGGCTAATACTCATATTTTCATAGTGAATTGCGTTTCTTTTATCTATCAAGACTTCTCCAGAATTTGGATCCGATATTTTTATATGTCCCTGAAGTAGAACGCCGTTCATGTCTTTAAATTTGTCTGTCATTTTGTTTTCCTGCTTGTGTATTTATCGCGGTAAATCAACTGTTTTTGCTCTTAAAAATCTTCCAATATCTGTGTCAGCATTGCTTAAAGGTGTACCAGGATCTGTCCATAGTTTTCCTATTTTACGAACTATAATAACTTTCTGATTAACACCTGGCGGCTCTAAAAGTGTCAGCGTATTATTTTCTACAGCGAATTCTGCTGGTAATATTACATCACCTTCTGGAGAATCTTGTGCAATTGAAGAAATAACTTCTCCATTACTGGTATACTCAAATTGATATGCACTGATTGCATTTTTTCGTAGTCTACGACCGGCAACAAATACTTCAAATTCGTGTACTCCAGAAGGTGTAAAATCTAATTCAAATGTATTTGTTGTTTCATCGCCATCAAAAATAGTAGTTGCAGTCTCGTCTTTATACGGCATTACAGTATCTCTACTTTGATTTTGCACAGCAGTGCCTGTTAAATGTACCAAAGGTACTCCAGTACCTAATGTTCCGCGTCTTAGTTGTTTTAATTCATTGCCGTCTTTAACAAAATACTCTATTCTTTCTCCGTTAATAAACACTACACCTGGCAGTCTATTTGTAGGAGTTGGCAAGTTATCAGCATCATTTAGTACTATAGTTCTGTCATACCAGTTTAATTCTCTGATTAGAATATTCGAAGACGAATTATCAATCCTATGATATGCAGTTCTATTTAACATATCTTTAAATTGGCGCCAGCCGAATTTGTTTTTTAATCTAACATTTGCAAAGTGTATTGTTTCTATTACATCATTTTCTTCTAAGCCGTTGACCAATTTAACATAGCGACGATTTTCCGTGACATTATAATCAACACTTGGATTTAGTAAGTTTCCATTTTTTACCACCCACACATATTGTGTGTCCAGTGCCTTACTGCGCAAAGGAATTAACCCTGTACGAAGCTGACGAAGCTCGTAGTAATCATTTGACTGCAATGTCAATGGTGTGCGTTCTATTACATCGTAATTCTGTCTGTCAATACCCTGAGATTTATCATTGCTGAATTGATAGACTGTTATAGTATCTCCAATGTTATAAGGATCGTCTAGGTATAATGTACCCGGTGTTGATACAAAAGCATCGTAATCATCAGATGTTGAATCTTCAAAATAACCGAATCTATATTCGCCGTTACTAATTACAAAAACTCTTAATTTATCGCCGGTTGTTCCTATATCGTCTTTTAGAATTATTGTGCTGCCTGCTTGAGTATCCAATGATTGTTGTGGGTCAAAGGCTCCTGCTCCTTCAAAACTCCAATCTTGTAAAAATGTCAATTTTTCATCATTTAAATAAACTTCTACTTCACCTGCATTGATTGTTCCTGTTGGTATTTGATAAAGTTTTAATTGATATTCTCTTATAGATGATATTTCAAATATTTCATTGTATCCTGCATTTAAAATTTGATCATTGACTTTTACAATAGTGTAAAAATTTCCAGGAGTACTTTCAAACAATGACCGACTTAGTTCAAATGCTGTAGTGCTACCGTCTGCTTCAAATTCATCAATTACCACTGTGCTATAATTTTGTGTTTCTCCTTCGAACAATGCAAAATTAACTTTTGCATCTTCTGCAGGTGGTTGTGCAAATCTAATAACAACATTTTCAGGAACTTCAAAAGAATCATCTGATTCTACAAGTATGCTTGGAAGTATTTCTCCATTAACTGTTGCAATATAATTTAGATTTTCTCTCCAACGAACATTTGTCAAGAAATCATTGGTGGATCCGTCGCCTGTAAAGCTATCTATGTCTAACACACGATTGCCTGATATTCCTATAATTAGAATATTAATTCTTGAATTGTCAGACGGGGGCGTGTCAAAAGTAACTGTTTGAGCCTCATAGTCAACGGTATAATTCGACGGTGGTTGAATCGAATAATCTATTTTTACAAACAGTGATTCTTCAGTCAAAGGTTCTGTGCCTAAATTGTATGTTTTAGTACTTCCGTCGCCTATGTAATTTCTTAAGGTAATTAATCCGCCGCCTTGTATTGGTTGCTCGTATACTTGTATGTCAACTGTGTCTAGTACTTGACCTGGTATGACTTCCTCAGGTCCTTTGCTAGTCATTGGCGTTACAAATCCGTCTCCGTCTATGTTTATGTGTTCTGCATTAAGTCCTGTAGCAGTAGAATAAGCTAGATTTCCACCTTGGATTATTGTATCGTAGCTGTCCGGACTTGGTAAGAAACTTCCGTCGCTGTCTATCTTTCTTACTACAAATACATCTCCCGAATTTGCAGGGATATCATAATCTCCTAGATTTATAGTCTGAATTTGTCCGTCACCAATAAAGCTAGGTAATAGGGCATTTGGATTAGTTTCGTTGCCGGTTCCAAACAAAGGATCATCAATTCTTACATTATTTTTATAAATGTTATATGTTACGCCATTTGCCAAAGGTTGTGCAAGATCTAATGCCAGTGTGGATCCGTCTAATTCAAAAATTTCATCATCAAATGTAGTATCGTAGGTATCCCATATGCCATTATACCAATCATCAGTATCCCATCCAGATATTCCGCTGAATTCAAAACTCTTAACTTCAACGCCTCCGTAGTCAATTCCGTCCATTAATTGACCTAAATCTTTTCCATATTGTCCTGTGCTAGGATCGTAAAAAAGATTTATTCTGTCTTGAGCAGATAATAAATTGATCGATTTTCTATAATTTACAACGATATTTGCGTTTGCCGTTGGCGGAGTAGTAAATTCTATGGTTCCGAAATATCTATCATATCCTTTACTTGTGTCTTTGACATTGTAATATGTATATTCACTGCTTAGAGCTAGATTTCCATTGACGGTTACTTCGATGGTTGTATTTCTTAGATCCATTGGCCAAACAAGTTGATATATGTATTTGGAGCCTGAACCAACAAATGTTTCAGTTTCTGCAAGTTTAGTAACTTGAAAGGTTCCGCTGATTCTGTCAAACTTGATTGCCGTATGCATACTTCTTACTAGACCGTTGCCTATTATCACTGACAGTTGTGCAGGAATGCCGCTTTCGGTCTGTGTGCCTTCAATGGTTGCAGTAGGTGCACTGATATATCCGCTGCCGGTATTTGTAACAACTACACTTGTGATAGACCCGTTGTTACCTAAAATTGCCTGAGCTTCGGCACCTGAGCCGCCACCGCCTTCTAGGGCAATCACAGGTGGAAATGTGTAACCTGAACCACCGTCTGCTATTTCAATGCTTGTTACTTCGTAGGCAACATTGTCTAACCAATGTCTATTAGGGTATGTTTCTAGATCAGCATTTGTGCCTATAATATTATTATCTACTACTCTAACTGTTTGCGGAAGAATTTGTTTGAAAGTTTCATTATAAGCAGGTGCCAGATCAAAATCTGTAACCATTGACTGAGTATTGTCTAATTTTTCATAGCTGCTCAAATATTCTCTTAGTTTTGTTTTGTATGGTTTTACTTCATTTAAGTATTCCTCATAGCTAGGTAAATTGTCATTATTAAATGTAATATCTTCTCTTAATTCACCAACATTGTGTTTTGCTTTTACAAAACTTGTTTTAAATGCCCAATCTACATATCCTTGTTCTGCAAATACATATCTTAAACTTGCAAAGAATAGTGCATTGTATTCAATTGCTAGTTCGTCGATTAATAGATTATTCTTCAAGGCATTTAAAATAATTCGTGTTTCGATAGTAGGCTGACTGTCAAAGAATTTGGTGTCATAACTAATACTGTCAAACCCTACTAAACTTAAACTATTGTCAAACAAAGTATCTTTAAATTGCACTGTGCCGTTTTGTCTGCCTATTGTTCTGTAATTGACTGTGTAATCGGGTGTATCTTGTTCATCAATTTTTTCTAATAACAGCCAACCGCCGGTGCCGATATTAGAAATTTTAACTATATCACCTATGTCGTCGTCTAAGCTCTGAAGTTCGTAACTTTCGTCGATCAAATAATCAATATTTGTAAACTCACTGACTCCATTAGCATACCAATCTACATAGTCCCAAAAAAGAGTTACATCGTAGGCTTGACTTTCTGTCCTCAGCCATTCTCGAGTATCGCTGTTTCGTTCATATAGTGCCCACTTGCCTTGAATAGTTTCATCATTGATTACTAATGCAGTGAATCGTCTCACTGAAAGAACAGTGTTGCTATTATAATTAAACCCTTGGTTAATAATTGTAACACCACTGATTTTACCCAGAGAATCTATACTAGTTTGTATTACTGCATCCGATCCTTGACCAGATATTGTCACTGTTGGCGGAGTTAAATATCCTCTACCTGCATTGTCAATAATAACACGAGTAATTTTGCCGTCTTCGATTACAGGTGTTAACACAGCCCGATCAGCTCTTGCTACACCTACAAAATCGAGATCTGCTACAGTATCCACAGTGGTATCGTATAGATTGGTAAGCGTTGACGGAGGCGGATCACTTTCCAATAACGGTGTTATATCTTTATCATCGATGATTAGATTTTCTTTTAGTACACCATTGACTCTTTCAATTACTTGTTTTAAAGCTTCAAATCTATTAACAAACCAGCTCTGTCTTGGTCTATTCAATATACCATATTTTTGTTTTGTGGATATATTAGGATCCGGAACTATTCTAAATTGTTCGTCATATCCAATCAAACTATCAAACCATTTTCTTTCAATGTCTGTGCTAGGAAAACTTGATTCTAACCCTTCTGTGAGAATTTGATATTGATTATGAATATTATTTTCTTGATTTTCGATGGTCCAATACTGTATACTAAGTGCTACATCTTTGTTTTTAATTAAATTATCACAGTTATGTAAAACAAAACTGTTATCACTTATAAAGTTTATAAACCTATATCCTTGAGATGCAGGATCTGTTATTAATTTTGCAACATTGTTAACAGAGATATTTCTCCACTCAACATCGGGTACGGTGGTTTTATCTTTTACCCAGAAGTAATATTTGTTTGTAAAACTTTGAGCAATACTGTCGTATACCTGTTTTTGAACATACACTGCATTACCGTATCGACTTTTTCCGCTTACTCCTTGAGTAATGCCTTCTTCGGTATCGGCTATTTCGTCCCATTGACTAGGTAGCACATCGCTTTCAACCCACTCGTAGATATCTATGGTATTTGAATCAAACAAGGTATTCCAATTGTTGGCACTGAATATAATATTTCCTTGGTACGGATTCAAAAATTTAGCATTTGTTAGATCCCACCAAACACGGCCTACACTTTCTTCTCCCCAACTGTTAGTATTGTCCACATTAACACTGGATGTTCCCTGTGTATATGTGGCAGGATCGAGATAGGTTTTAAAACTAATTTCTTGTTCTGCAGGTCCTGCTACTTTTCCTTGTATGGGGTCAATGTAATCAAGATACTGTAGGAGTTCATTTTCTTTGGTGTTGTATAGTATTACTCTTTTAATTTTTTCTAAATTAACAGTAAATTTAGGCTCTCTTAATGTCTCCCAAAGACTTACATCCTCATTGCGTCTATAATCAACCAGTGAACCTTGTTTACCTGCCTGGCTAATGAATCTCGGTAACCCAACATAGACGTGATTATTTTTAATTAAAATATTTCTACCAAAATAATCAACAGCACTGTCTGTGTATGACAAAGTTTGTGCATAAACCAGTGTGTTATTAATTCTTTCGTACACATAAATTACGCCACTGTCGTTGTCATAATTTTTGTATGTTGTAAATCCGTTATCGAATATTGTTGTATTTGTGTCAAAAGTCGTAGTTTCTGAACTATCAGCATTTTTTCCTGTAACTATTAATGTATTATTATCAAAGTTTAGATATTGGCCAAAAATTTCAGCACTTTCATTGTTAGGACTATTAAGGATCTGTGTTTGTACAAAAGTTCCATTAATTTGCTCGTAAATGTGAACTTGACCTTGATCTAGTTTTTTAGAGTCTTCAAATGGAAGTCCTATTGCAATAATTGTGCCATCCGAACTAATACTAATCACATCACCAAATCCTACAAGGTTATCAGGAGCTTCTATGGTCTGCGATTTTAAATAATTGCCGTTATACGATCTGTAAATTAACACTTGATTAGGTGCTGAAGTTCTGTTATTATTAGAGACTACCAGTACTTCGCCATTTTCTGATACATCAAAATCTATTGCAAAAGCTAGAAGATCTTCTGTGGCAGATAACACCGTGCTAGAATCTTCTCCTAAAATTAGATCAGTGTCATTGGGTATGTATCCTACATATTCAGTGCGTTCTTCATCTGGTATCAATTGCCAGTCATTGTTATTAAAAGATCCTGGAGTAATATTTGTAGTTGCTGAATAAAGTTCTCCATTATGAAACACTACATCGTTTTCAATATAAGACACTGAGGTATTGAACTGGCCAGCAAAGTTTTTATCTCTTGCAAAGTCCCAGGTCCAGGTATTACCAAAGTTATCAACACCTTGATTAACAAAATATATTCTACCCCAAGATGTAAAGTCTTCATCATTGCCAGTTATATCTCGATCACCTGTGGCTTGTACAAAAAGTCTATATAAACTATTAAATTTAGTTAATTTAATCTTTGAGCCTAACTTAAAATTATTCTGTTTTTCTGCAACCGAATAATCGTTGACTAAACTGAATCTGCCACTGCCTTCTGCTATATAGACCGAATAAAGCCCTTCGTTACTCAGACCGCTGGCAGTTCCTAAAACTGTTGCTGGGATATTAAATGCTCTTTGCCAGTCGTTGTTGTCTTGTCCTGGAATGCTGGCTGTTCTTGGTATACCAAGCACATCTTCTTCTCTGTATAACCAGTATTCGTTGTCAACAATGATGTCTTGGTCAGGTACAGAAATATTAGCTCCATTGCTTAATATTATTAATTTTCCAATTCCGGCATTGTCAAATCCAAGACCAATAAACTGTGTTTGTCCCATAACCTGATCATTACGATATGCAGGATCAGGATCCCCAGGCGTTCCTAGATATTTGATTTCTGCATTGTCTCCGTATTGATTGCCTAGACTCCAGTCTCCTGTTACATCTTTTACAAATATAGTTGCATTCAGTGAATTTCTTTGATAATAGGCTACTGTAGCCTGAGCACCAGTTGTTACATCTTCAACCGTATCACCTATTCTAGGTTCGTACGGTTCTCCTGTAGCTGTGTTAAGAACTGTGAAGTCCAAATTGATATATCCGTCCCATAGATCATAAACAGTGTGTCTACGATTAAATGTGGAATAACTTAGATTAATATCCTGTAAAACTGTACCAAATATATTTGTTGAAACTACATTTACAAGAGTCTGGCTTCTTTGTATTTGTAGGAGATCAGTAGGTTCGAATTCAATTCCAAGGTCATCAAAATAAATTCTTGTTTGTTGTCCATCACCAATTATTGTTGCAGTTTCTGCATTAGGATTTGTTTGCAGAGTAGTTCCAAAAAACGGATCATCCACTCTTACTCCGTTTACAATAACAAAGTACTCTACATTGTTTTCCAAAGGCTGTGATAGGTCTATATAATATCTTTGCAATAGAGGCATATAAAGATCAATCTGGTCATTGCCTTGATCCCCTGGAGTTATCACATTTAAAGTATCAGTTAACTCTTTTGGTGCTCTAACAACAAATAAATCTGATAAGAAAGGATCTGTGCTTCCGCCTTCACCGCCGCCCGGTGACTGGTACGATAGGACTTTTACATAACTATTCAAAGTGTTTTCACTGCTAATAGCAGTGGTATCAAAATCTAATATATTGTAGTAGAATCTATTTGTATCTGGTTGACCATTTGGAATAAAGTCAACATACACTAGCCCTCTGCCCTCGTCCTCAGTGGCGGAGACTACATCGTAATCAGGTGTATTAATCGCCCAAAAACCGCCATACTCATTTGAGGTGTCTATGGTTTCTGCTGGAGCTACTCTTTCATACTCACCTACGAAATCACCTTCTGAAGTAAACAAACTATCTGCTTGTGGAAATTGACCATTTACATCTTTAAGGTATATGGTCAGTCTTGCTCCTTCGAGGTAGGTATATTCTACTGTTCCAAACGCATTTTCTACTTCTACTCTAGATCCCACGCTTGGAACATTTGTCGAAGCATCAACAAACAAAATTGCATCAATCTTAAATCTAATTTCGTGACTGTCTGTTAAGAAAGTTTGATCGATACCTGATATTTCATTGTCAAACGGCTGTCTTTCTTGGATTACTGTTTGATCTTGATTGGCAAATGTTAACAGATTCCATTTTAATTTTATTTGATCACCAATTGCTGATCCTTCATACATATCTCTAGGAGCTCGTATGATTAAATGATCTGTTGTTTGATTTTCAAAAGGATAATTACCAGTTAATATAGTATTAACTTTTTGAGATTGAAATCTATCAATGTCTAAGTTTTCAATGGATTGCGCTACTCCCGCAAAGCTTCCGAATACAATGTTAGATTCGGCTCCTTGTACATCTGTGACAGCTTGCCAAAGAACTTCTTGATATTTTACTATATCACCTGTAAGGTAATCTGTTTGGGTTGCGTAGTTTCCTTTGAAATTAGTTTTAACATTGGATGCATCAGGGGAGCCTACAACCAAATACTGACCGTCAGGTGACATTGCAATAGAATGACCGTACCTTTGGCTTGCATCGGCAACTCCGCTGGGCTCTAGTGTCTGCGTTAATTTCCAATTAGAAGAATTGCTTCCTCTAAAATAAATGTACACCTTTCCGTCTTCGTGATTAGGAGCCCCGACTGCTAAAACTGTATTTGCACTGTTAGTTGCTAGTGCATAAGCATATTCTTGATCAGTGCTATCGCCTTCGTGATTTGCTACAGTTTCAAGTAGATCAAATCCTTGATTATTTTTTAATACCGTCCATTGTCTAGTGTCGTCGTCATCTACCCAAATAATATCATTGGCGTTAACGCCTTGTTGTGCAAATTGATTTGCATTTAAAAGATTACTGCTTCTTGCACTTGTAAATCTACTGACTTTTCCTTTGCACTGTTCTATATCATCTATTTTTTCTGTGGTCTCAAATATAATTTTGTTCAACACCACATCTTTGACTTTATAAAAACTGCCAATTGCTGCTGTGGTTTGAGTAATAATTGGATAGGTACTGTCCTCTACAGTAATTTCGGTGGTTATTAAATCATAGACTCCTAAAATTTCTCCTACTTCTATGTCTCGAGGAGTAGTATCTAAAACAATTGTAAACTCGGTCTCACCGCCAATTACACTTTCTATCAACCAATCAGTGTCTGTGTGTTTATAAACATTCCAAGATACCCCTTCGTTACCTACCCAGATATAATCATTGTTTTTGCAATCAGAAAAATCGATGTCTAATATTGCATTGTAGTCAGATGCAATGTGCTGGACATCTTCTGGATTAACATATCCACTGTTTTTAGTGTACCCGTCATTTATATACACTGTTGGAAACGGAGTGTGGTCATAGTTTTCTGTTTTTTGATAAACTTCAAAAGGTCTTATTCTATAAATTAAGTCTGTTTCTTCGCCTGTTGTTGTTTGCACTAGCTCAACAGGTTGAGGAGCCAATCTAAACTTTTCTTCATCTAACAGAAACTCTATTTCTTCAAAGCCATCTGACACTCCATATTGTCCAGATTTAATAGCCCACTCTTCATAAAACTCTAAACTATCCTTTTCAGTATTACCCAACACATCGAAAAGTTTGGTTAAAGAATTTTTAGTTCCTTTGTCTTGTATAAATCCTTGGTAGAACTTATATTGGCTTACATCATCATTAATAATATTTGCTAGATAGTTTCTATTTTGATATCCGATCAAATGTTGTGCAAATCGTTGTTGCTCTATGTCAAAATTATCACTGTCTAGATCGTAAAAATCTGCAAATTGATTTACTTTGTAATCAAAATTAGTTAACAGACCTGCTTCTGGTCGTTGTGGTAGTCTGTTCCATTCCTTACTGTCAAAAGATTCTTTGCCTGATATTTTTGTATCTGCGGCGTAATAAAATTCTTTGTATTTTACAAGATCTCCGATTGCATAATCTTTCCAAGATTCCCATTCAGATACAGGTGCTTCGTCAAAGATAAATCCAGGAATGTTTAAACTTCCGTCCCAGTCTGCTGTTCTATAACCTAGTGCCCTAATGCGTTCTTGCCTATATCCCGGTTCTAAATCATAGATGATATCACCAAATACTGTGCGATTATCTAATAGTATAACATGTTCTTTTTGTACTAAAGGAAGTTTAATCGAGTATATTCCATCTGCTGTATTTTTAGGTTTTAAGGTAAACTGGTTGGGATTTTGCCTACTTAAACTTGAAAATTCTTCAACTAATTTTTTGCCGTCAGCTTTGTATAAAGTATATCCATAGAAGCTATCAAACACATTATCAACTGTGGAATATTCAGATATTAATTTAACTTGTTTTGCACCAGGACTTACACTTAAAACTGATCCGGCAGCCCAATTCTGTGTTGTCCAAAACATAAATTCCTTGGCAGATTTTTTCCAATCGTTGACCGTTTCATCTTCCTCGTCAAAATAATCAAATACAAACCCCACTGTTTCGAGGTGTCTCTCATATCCTAATAAAAAATCTACAACATCTTGAATTGTTTTGAATAAAGTGCCATATGGAATTTCTGAGACATTTTTTTCAAAAAACTTTCTTCTAAACAAAGCAGAGCGTCCGCCAATCAATGGCAGAGTCGGTAACTTGGAAAATTTTTCGATGTCAAATGCAGGAGAACTTGTATGCTGTTCTATGGTTCTATAATACGACCCTTCGTATTCCACATTTTGTCCAACTGTATAGGTTTTATTACTATCCCAGGTTACAAAAGGTTCAGATATACCGCCTACTGTAATAACCGGATCGTTGTCTAATGCAATAGCTCGATAAAATTTAAAAACAGGTTGTTCTTGATCGTAACCTCTTACAACAAACCCACCTGGTTGTTTTTCTATAATAACTCCACTGTAATTTAAAGTATTCACCGGAGTACTAGTATTCAAGAAAATTTTATAATTCTCTTCCGGAATAAAAACATTGCCTTGATTTAATGGAGTACGACTGTCTAAAATTAAATTAAATTTACTTTTGTCTGTAAACCCTCCAAGTTTAAATCCTATTTGATTGCGGACTTGTTTTATCTTATCTTGATAATTTTCAAAAGGTGTTGTTATATTAGCGGCCATGTATCCGGCAATATAGTTTACAAGTCCGCTGGTGAATCTTTGTTCGGTTTCATTTTCTGTGTTTGGAAAAACTAGATCCTCTAATCTAATATGCGTACTAGTAGGTGAATAAATTAGTTCGCCTGCTATATTTCTAACTTGACGGAATCTATCAAATCCGACACCGAATAATTTACTCGGCTGAGTTAACGCCCAAGCAGTTATTAGTGCAAACGGATATTCTGAACTTCTTCTCCATGCTGTTTCTACGGGAGCTTGGTCTCCAAATTCGAAACTATTGTCAATGTTAGTAGTAATATAATTTTTAGCATAACCGGACGATGCAGGACTTAATAAATTGCCTTGATCGTCCACTGGAAGATGTCCAGTAAGTCCTGGTCGTTGATATTTTTTATCAACGGTAAATCTTTGATCTTGTTGTCTAATTACTCCTTTTTCTAAATCCTCCCACAATAATAAATTATTGCTGGTGTAAGGAGCAGGACCGTATTCATTTTCCCACCATGTTGGTTTAATTGTAAACCCGAGCATTTCCCAAGGATGAGTATGCGGACGATCTGTGTCGTATGCATGCTTGTACACAGCTCTCCAAAATCCAGGCAAACTATTTTCCTGCGAATCTGTCATGGAACTATAATTCCAAGTGAAAGAGTTAGATCTTTCAAAAGAATTATTTTCTGCATAATCATCGTCAATTAGTTGAGTCCATTGAATAAAATCAGCTAGGAATGCGTTATTGATTTCTTTGGCATCAAAGCCGCCTGTTCTGTGCTCACCGTTTTTAAATTCGTAAATGTCAACATAATTTACATCATACTCAATCTTAATGTTGTTGTAAATTCTACGCTCTAATTCTAATAATAATTCGTCGCGGAAATCATTGAATGCTAGACTTATACTACCGTCGTGTCCTTGGATTACATTTGCAGTTTCAATATATGTGTCATCACTATACATTGTAGGTTCGAACTTTGGATACAATCCTAGTTTAGTAGGAGTCGGAGGAACATAACTACCATTTGTAGTTTCATATTCGTATACATCTACGATGTCTCCTACCTGCTTTGTTTTTGTTAAAACAATAAATCCTTCATCGTTGAATGTGTAATCTTTATCATGTATCAACTGTGTTCCATTGAGATACACTTGCACAGCTTTTCTACTAGGTGTGTTGAGATTAAATACTTCGCTTAAACCAAAAAAGTTTTGACTGTCGGCATCTTCTATTTCAATTGTGGTTCTTTTTGCTGCACCTAAAGGTACCATATCTGAAAAATAAAACGGCATTGACTGTGTTTTGTCTTTTACAATTTTTTGTAAGATTCTATCTACATGTTCTTTGATTGGACCGTCATATCCTAATTCGTCGGCTGTTTGTAAAAATAGTCTTTTAAATTTACCGTACTCTCTGCGAGCATACCTCAACGATTTTATAATATTTGCTTCTTTGTCCACTGTATGGTATAATGCTAAATTTAGAGGAGAACTGTGTTTAATAAACTTCTTGCCGTATACACTGAGTGGACCTGCATCTCTTAAATTACTAACGCCCGGAAACGCTCCGCTAAAACTATCTAATTCTTCTACAATGCTAGAAACATGATCATTTACTTCACCGAGAGTAAATTCTGATAGATCATTGTTCAATGGATTTTTTTCAAGATTACTGGCTATTTCATAATACCCATTATTGTTTTTAGGTGCGGTGCTTTTTGTCTTTATAACAATTACATCACCGATGGTTAAATCGTTATTAAATACCACAGTTAAATTGTTGTTTGGCGTTGTTTGTATTACAAAGTCAGTGTTTTCAAATTTAAGTTCATTGTTAACATAAACTTTTATCCACAGGTCATCTATATTGCCACTGTTATCATAAACATCTATATCAAACGAATTAAAAGAATTATCAAATACATATTGTCTAATAACAGGCTGACTGCTTAAATTTTCTGCCTTAATCCAAGCACTTTCTTTTTTAAAAGTATTAATATCAGAATAAGATCTAACAAATCCTATGTTAGTCCCGCGGGTAAATAATTCATTTTCAATTTGATAGTTGAAAGTATCTTGTAACAAGTCAAAAGAAAAAGTTATATCACCAACATTTTCAATGGTTCTATAACTCAAAGGAATGCCTAACTCCGAGTCTATAGGACCTGTGCTTTGTTTATAACTAAAAATTCTAGTCCCTGTGAAAGTCGTTGCATCATAAACATCAGAGTCCTGATAACTTGATCCGTTTTCGTCAAAGACATCAAACAATGGTGGCTGATTTACACTTGTTTTTGATTGTGATGCGGCCCAATTACTTCCGTTATAATAAAGGATGGTACCGCCATAGGTGTTACCTTGTTTTACTAACACAGTTTCGTTTTCGTTAGGTTGTGTATCAGTAACATCTACTAGAGTAATTTGTCTATTATTAAACGATCCGCTTGCAAAGGTTATAAATTGTACTTCAAATATTCTATTTTTTACTAAGATATCAGTATCAGCTGTGAAAAGAATTCTCATTCCTTCGGTAATGTTAACACCATCAATATTATAGCCTGCTGAACCTTCGATTGTAGAAAAAATATCAACAGTAAAGTCGTCTACTAGATCAACATCATTTTTTGCAAAAGTACCAAAGTTAGCTAGTTTTAATCCAGCATTAAATTCAATGATTGGTCTTTTTGCTCGTTGACTTTGATCAACATTTATTGTTTGGTTATTTGCTCTTGCACTTTCTTCTATAACTGATCTATGAAACCATCTATTATATCTACTCCATAAATTTCCATCTTTTGAAGCCCGGTTTACGATAAAATAATCTTTGGCTGATGGAAATCCTATAGCCTCATCAAACGGTGCCCTGTCAAAGCCTTCTGTGTCAAATTCAATTGGCAGTGTGCTGGCAAACACGCTTGCAACATTCAATGAACTTTCGTTGATTAATTGTATGCTATCACCAACACCCTCAACATACCACTCATTGTCTTGATAAATCGACGGCGTAACTTCACCTTGAAACTTGAGTTTCATTCCGTTAGATAAAGTAATGCCGTTGCTTGATGTATAAGTTTTTTTACCTATAATTTCTGATTCAACATCTATAAAACTTGCTTCTTCAATGTTAGCTACTTTTATCAAGCCAGATGCATTGATGTCGTTCTCTGCTACATAATAGATATTGTCAGGAGCTTCGGATGTTAATTGAATTTCTACAACACCGTCTTCTACTGATTGCAGTGATATTCCTTCATTAAGAAGAAATTCTTCATTTAAATTTCTTTTAGTTTTAAAAGTAATAGGCAATCCGGGAGTGTCTATTTCAAACCTATACTTTACGCCTCTGTACAGTTTTAATGTAGGATTTTGTGTTAATCCATCTGGACTAAACACATAGGCATAATTGTCGAGATTATCTGATAACTTTACTGTATATGTGCTGACAATTTCAGTGTTTTGACCTACAATGTTTATTGTTTGAGGGCCGTTTGGTAACCAGTAATATTCACGAAAGTTTACAAATTTATCCCAATTGATGTGGGGATTCCAGGCATAATATTCTTGTTCATTTAATCGACTATGATCATCGGTATTGCCGTTAAAGTTTTTTATTTGATTAATATAATCATTGTAGTCTTTGTAAAACTCGACATTTCCTAGTTCGTCTGTGATAACAGCCGCAGGTTCTAATTGATAATTTTCTCTGCTAGAACTTACATCCTTGAGATAACTGTCATTTTGTTGATATGCTTTGGCAACTTCTCTACCAATATAAGAATTAATTTTTTCAGCAACACCTGGTTGCATTAATTGATCAAGAGTGCTAGATAAGAATTTACTGTTTACCTGTGTTCTAAAATATTTTGGTAGGTGTCTTTCAGAACGACGCCTTTCTTCGCCGTCTGCTGGTAAAGGAAATTCATTTTGATCGTTATCATATGCCATTAAGTGTCACCTTTTATGAACTTTGTATGCCTGTGTTAGATGTAGTGCTAGTAGTTACTACTACTCCAGATGCTTTAAGTCTGGTAGCTGTTACTGCATCAATTATTTCGACATCGTCTACGGTAGCTCCGCTTATAAAAATTTCATCTGATTCAGATTTAATTTCGAACAAGCTACCAAAACTCTGTGATTCTTGTACTGGAACAATTACAAATGTAACCAGGTCTGGTGATAATTCATTCATAACATAACTGCTTAGTTCGCTGAAATAAAACTTGTCTCCGAAATCCCAATTTTCTAAAGCAAAAAATTCATTAACTGACGCAATAACTCGAGATTTCACATCATTGTCATTAAGAACTAGATCAGGATTTTTTACAATCTTAAATGTTGCCTGCAAATCTGTTTCAGCCTTTGTACCAAATAATATTTTATACTTAACAGGATGATAGATTATTTCATCGCTTAGTGATTTAATTTGATTTAATTGCGAGCCGTAACTTGTAAACAAATTATCACTGCTAGGCGGCAACGGACGATTTGCTACAGTACCGTCTAACCATTGTCTAAATTGAATGTCATAGGCCTTTGTGAGTATATACATATCAATAAGATTACTTGCACTTGGGTCAATTCGTGAGTTGGAGTCGGCTGCGTGAATATACTGGAATTTTAAATCATCTCTGCCTAATCTAGCCCGATAATTATTAACTGTTGAAAATGTACCAGTTGTTTTATCTAGAGTTTGAAATATATCTTCTTGTGCAAAATAAAAAAGCTGTCCATCTTGTTCTTGACTGATTATAATTTGACTGTTTTTATTTTCTTTTACCTTGACATTCAAATCTGCATTACTGATATATCTAAAATCGTCAACTCCGTCTGCTGTAGTAACTTTTTCTAGAAAAATATATTTTGTTAAAGTAAGAAATTCTTCATTTACGATGTCTTCAAATAACTGCGGATTATCTACTACACCGTCATCGTCTTCGTCAAAAAAGCTGATTTGTATTTTTTTACTGTCTACATATCCCTCAGCATCTCGATATTCTTCTATAATTTCCCAGTCAAAATCTACAGTAAATGGAACAATATCATTCGGCTGTGTGTTTATATTTAAAATTTTAATTTTATCTTTAACAATTTTTCCTGTAAGATTATTATAAATTTTATCACTACCGTCATAGTAGAACCGTATTTCTTCATCACTTTCAAAAACATATCTCATTCCACGAAATGTAATTGTATAAGTTTCGCCGTCCGTTTCGAATAATAGCAGCCAACTGGCATCTAGTTGCTGGTTAGTTGTATCACCTGTTTTACCAGTTGAAAACTCATCTGCTACATTAAGATTATTCTCAGTGACTAATCTCCAGGCTTGTTGTCCTTGTGCATATCTAAGTCCAAATGTTTTGTAAGCAAATATTTGATCAATTACCTGTGTTGCTACATCATCCTCTAGAGAATTCGGTAAACTGGTGCGTATTTCAGTTAATAGTGCAGTGCTAGGTATAGCATCATTGAGTGCTACTGGCCCCGACCCATTGTCTTGTGTTACGGTTCCGGCTCCGTCTACACTTAATACTTTAACCCATTTATAAGACACTGATCCTTTTACATTTTCAGTGGTTAGCTCTCCGGTTGGTGTAAAATAATATCCTTGCGGAGGAACAAATTTTAAAAGAGTTCCAGGAACAACTAAACTTAGTATACTTCCTGTAAAACTTCCTAGTTCTGCAATAATACCGTCACGGTTTTGCAGATACCCAGTGCTTAAATTTGTGTCTGAACTAAGTTGTGTCCAAGAAACTTGTAGATCGCCTACTAATACTTTAGGAAAACTGTTATAATAATAATTCCTAATTTTTTTATCGTTCAATATCGGCTGTATAGTGTTAACAATCACTCCTTCTACATCAGTTCTAGTATTAAATGTAAAAGTAGTTTTAGGAGTTAAAAATTCTTTATACAATACACCGTCAGTGCCAAATAAATTAGTTTTTGAATATTTTCCTGTAGCATCAATTAAATCAAAATATCTAGAAATACCGCTGGCAGTTCTGTTTACACTTTTTACTTTGACAATTTCTTGACTAACATTCAAAGGTGCAACCTGATAATCTTCGGCAGTTACCATTCTGTTTTGTGTGTAATAAGTCGACGGTGCATTGCGCTTAATACTTGCATTTGTTTCTGAGGTTGAACTGTTGTCTATGGTGTACTTCAGTTCAAATGTCATTGTTAGATCTTCTACTTTACCAGTTCTAGTAATATAAGGAATAGTAATCGATATACCACTCATATCGTCAGGAGTAACAATTACTCGTTCTTTACGACTTGTTCTATAGTAAACACGAAATGTTCCTTTGGGTAGATTACCAAATGTGCCATCTGAAAAAATCAATGAAATTCTGTCTTCTGCTCGTGTCAACACTGAATATATGTTTCTAATTGATTTAGATAAACTGTTGTAGATTATATTGTTGCCTTCAACTGCATCTACTCTGGTCCACTGTTCTTCTTCATTACCGAAGCTGTCTAATTTATACAACCAAATATCACTGTTGTTTACATTTGTTGCATCAACAGCAATCACTTGATTGGTACTAGGATTGGTTACAGTAAACACTCCTTGATCTAGGCTGCCTTGTCTAAAATGACAAAAAAATCCTGAGTTAGAGCTTGCAGGTCCGCGGCCGTCATCTCTATATAACAAAGCAAAGTTATTGCCCGGAAATGGTGATTCTTCTTGTATAATGCTGTCTACTATATCTGTCGATGTAATTTCAAATCTAGTGCTGCGTCCGTCAACTGTTTTAGAAAAACTATATACAGGTACTTCTGAATTATTAGAACTTAAACGGTATTGTTCTGTAGGAACTCCATTTACTGTATCTCTTTTGGCAGGTTTACCAAATGTTCCGTTTACAGGCAAGGCTGTATTTAGAACTTTAATAAATTGTTCGTACCAATCAGGATTGCTTGGATCGTTCCATACTATGGTTTGGTTTTCTAGATTTAAATTATTTGAATCTCTGATTTCTTCTGTGGTTCTAATACTTTCTAACTTTAAAAGCCCGTTAGCGGCTTGTACTCTCTTGGGATTGTAAGAAAGCAAACGAGCAAGCCTAAGCACACTTTCTCTGCGTTCGGCAAGTTCTAGATAATTTTCTCTTGCATTAAGATCTATACGGAAGGCAATGTTTTGACCTAGATAGGCTATAAGATCTATGAGAGCAAGATATTCAGAACTTTCAATGTAGTCGTTGAAGTCTTCTGGATAATTCTGTCTAAGATAGTTTATCATTGTTCTGCGGAGATTATCAAAGTCATAGCTTTGAAAATCCGCATTACGGAAGGTCTGATATACCCGCTTCCAATCTTCTGCTAGTAGTAGTCTGTTTTGTCTATCTGTGGATGACATATACGCTTTCCTATATTACAAAGTATTTATTTGATTGAATTATGTGCGTATATAATTAATTGAGGATTCCTGCATTTTCGTCAAAGGTTAATCGAAGTTGCTCGGAAATATTATACGGTAAGTAGACCAGTCTACATTCAATTTGTATGCCGCTTTCGTAACTGTCAACAGTGATCTGTTCTACTTGCACTCTAGGATCATAATTTACAATTCTTTGCACATTTAATATAATTGCTTCTCTTAAATTATCTGTAAGAGGTTCAAAAATTACATCCCAAATAATGGTGCCAAACTCGGGATCACTTAGTTTTTCTCCTTGTCTTATATGAAAATGATTGATAAGGTCTTGTTTGATAAGAGCAATATCATATAGTACCCAGCTAGTATTATCCGGATTGACAGTGCTGATGCCCCGATATGCACGACTTCCGGATGCAACTTCAATCTTATTGTTACCCTTAACCGTAATTTGTTTGTATAAACTTTTTTCTCTTGTGCTCATATCAATATTTACCTAGGTAGATTTTCGGAATGTATCGGGTAAATTTAAATCTGTTAACTTAACTTCTGTTGGAACTTCGGCAGTTGTAATGTCTGTTTTTTCAAATGTAAAATTTGCAGGATTTAAATTTTCATGCTGTGGCCACGGTTCGTGTTGTGGTAGCCTTTTGTGTAAAGATTCTGATGCTGTCACAGTTTCGCCCGATAGATCAAAAGTATCTAAAGGTTGAGCTTTTTGTGCAACAGGTCCATTCATGTCAATTCTAGTAGCTGTTTCTGTGTGGTTGCCGCCGCTGTTGATATCAATATTTCCTATTGTTGTAATTTTATTGTCGCCGCCTACATATATTTGCCAATTTTTTACACTTTCTAGATTTACATTGTTATTTGCT
>Ga0209953_1000036_pt1 | contig 57321 bp, 60 predicted proteins | sample SalPonred_H2O_MG_FD_185713 | JGI IMG/M metagenome (GOLD analysis project Ga0209953, IMG submission 185713) | Salt pond water microbial communities from South San Francisco under conditions of wetland restoration - Salt Pond MetaG... | ecosystem: Environmental > Aquatic > Non-marine Saline and...
GTGGATCAAAAAACCCACCTTTAACTGCTATTGATATATCTAGACTAACCGATTCGAAATCAGTTTGTGAAGCTAGAATAGAAAACACTGCATACTTTGACAATGGTCTTAATATAGGTAGTAATGCATACAGTGATAGTTCCGGTGAGGTATTATTAAAGGATGGGTATTACAATACTGAACAAGGTTTTGGTATACTAATCGAACGAGGTCAAATTAAAACTACAATAAGTTGCCGTCGTTAGTATTTATAAACAAATCAAAAATTAAATATATAATAAAAAATAATAGATCATGGAAACTATTTGGAATATAGCAAATATAAAAAGAATACCATCAACTGGATTAGTAATTGAGGTAACTTATATAATGAAATTTAAAAAGAAAGAAGTTAGTGATAGAAAGGTTGGAATGGTTACATTAGAAGGTGATCCATCTTCTCAAGATTTTATACCATTTGATGAACTAACAGAAGAAATAGTTTTAGGCTGGGTTCAATCTGCAGTAGGTACAGATTCAATTAACAAAATTAAACAAGACTTTGAGTCTAGGTTAGATGAAAAAATTCAGCGTATTGAAAATCCAGAATTTATTGATGGTTTACCATGGTCTAGGTAATGTATTATTAACTGTAGAACTGTAGTACTTAAAGATGTATGGATAAAATATCATGTGGGATAGTAAGTATTATAATTGGTAGAGAGTATTCTATTGATCCTCTTTTAAATTATTTTAAAAATTTAGAAATCCCTAATGAAATTAACGAATTAAATTTATATTTAATTTTAGGCTGTAATTCAGATTTTATTAAATCACTAAAAAATAAGATACAAGGGTTAAATTTAAATAAAAAATATAATAAAATAATCTTTGTATCAGGTAACATGAAATGCCATTCTAATTTAAGTTGGGATGAATGGGAAACATTTACTAGAAATAAAGATACTCTACTAAAGCATAGGTCAGCTTTAAAAAATATAGATATAGGTTTAAATTCAGCTAAAAATGAAACTTATATTCATTTTGTTGATGATGATACTATTCCACCTATATACACACTAAATCATCTATATAAATCATATCATAAAATACATAATTGCGGTATAGCAAGTGGTATTTATTTTAATAAAAAATGGTTAGGACCTACTATAGTCACAGGTAATGAAGAACTAAAACGTAGAATAGTTTGTAGTATAAATAAAAAAATTTGGAAAGAAATATCAATCGATGATTTAACTACAACTAATTATAAAGATGTAGGATTTGTAGGTAATGGGTGTATGTTAGTTTTAGGTGCAGATATTAAAAAGATTATACCTTTACATGACTATAGAGAACTGTACGATGATACCGCTGCCCCTGATTTTATATTATCTAGAAGAATTAGAGGCCTAGGTAAAAAAATATCAATAGTCCCTTCAGTTATTGCAAAACATTTAGATCAAAATGGAGATCCTGTAGGTCTTTCAGAGTCTTACTTAAACAATATTAAATCAGATAAAAACTTAACTAAAATTTTAGTTTTACATTATACTAAATATTTAAATTATCAAAAATTAAGTAGAATGTTTGATAAGATATTGGTTATATCTACTAAAGAAACAAATTTAAAATCTTTGGATAATCTAAAAACCATTGAAAATTTACAAGTTATAGAAAAAAGTATTAAATCTACATGTGAAAAATATTTAACTTATAGTAAATTAGATGGTCAATCAAGATTTTATTCTATCTTGGAAGAAATTTATAATTATATAAAAAACAAATCCAATTATAAATTATATAACTATAGACAAGCATCAAATGACATTGTAGCATTACCATCGTTGAATAGCAGTAAATTAAAAACACTATTAAATACATCTCCATGAATAATCACATAAAATTAACAGAAGAAGAAATAAAAATTAGTAATGAAATTTATAATAAAAAAATTGAACATTTAATTAAGTTAGGTGAAATTAAACTTTCTGAAATTAACAATGAAAAGAAAACGGAGGAATCTTATTTTAATTTAACAGAAATAAATACCAGGGAAACTCAATTTTTAAATGAATTAAATAAAAAATATGGTCCTGGTACTGTAGACATATCAACACATCAGTATATACAAAAGTAATGAAACAAATATTTTTTCAGAGTTCTTTACCAAGATCTGGTAGTACTTTATTACAAAACATATTAGGACAAAATCCAGATTTTTATACAACGCCTACATCAGGATTATTGGAAATGCTATATAGATCTAAAAATGCCTTTTCAGAATCTCCTGAATTTAAAGCACAAGATAAAGATATAATGAAAAGAGCTTTTATGGGTTACTGTAAAGGCGCTTTAGAAGGATATTTTTCTAATATAACCAATAAAAAATATATAGTTGATAAATCAAGAGCATGGGGTGTTAATTATGATTTTTTAAATAGCTTTTATACTGATCCTAAGATTATTTGTATGATTAGAGATCCTAGAGATATATTTGCATCTATGGAAAAAAATTATAGAAAAAATCCTCACATTAATTCTGGCATTATTAATAATCCTGAGTTAAAAGGAACTACGGTTGAAAAGAGAATAGATCATTTTGCGACTACTCCACCAGTTGGTTTAAGTTTTGATTGGTTAAGGGATATCATATCACAGGAAATTTATAAAAAAATACTATTCATTAAATATGAAAATTTAACTAAAGAACCTCATGTTGAACTAAATAAGATCTATAACTTTTTAGGTGTAAACCAGTATGAACATGACTTTTCAAATATTGAACAAGTAACACATGAAGATGATAAAATACATGGTATCTTTGGTGATCATATTATTAGAAACGAAGTTAAACCACTTAAATCAGATGCTAACAAAATATTAGGAATAACTGGTAGTAATTGGATTAGAAATAACTATGATTGGTTTTATCAACATTTTAATTATTATTAGTATGATTTATGATTTAAATAATTTTTTTGATAAAGTTTTTTATATTAACTTAGATAAGGACATTAATAGAAATAAAAATATTCTTAGCCAATTTAAAAAATATAATATAACAAATTACGAAAGAATTCCTGGTGTAGTTTTTAATAGTATACCTGATAAATCATTTTGGCGTAATTTTAATAAATTTGATGAAAAATATATCTTAGGTAGTATGGGGTGTAGGGCATCTCATAAATTAGCAATAGATATAGCAATAGAAAGAAATTATCAAAAAATATTAATTTTAGAGGATGATATTTATTTTACAGAAGATCCAAATAAAATATTAAATCAAAATTTAAATACTCTTAGTAATTGGGATATGTTATACTTTGGTGGAACTGTAGAAAATCATTTTAATGGTCAAATAGTAGGAGCATATGCTTATGGTTTAAACCGCAAATTAATTGAAGAATCTTATTTTATGTTACCTACATCAGGTATGGAGGTTGATAATTTTTATGCTAAAATACTTTATCATATGAGTTATAATAATAGCCCTATAGGCAAATACTTAATTAAGAAACTTGACCCTTTTAATACAGTAAAGGTTAATTTTAACTATAAATCAAATATAAGAAATTAAAAATAAAAAAAGTTATGCAAGTTATATTTCACATTGACGGAGGTTTAGGTAAACATATTATGGCAACCGCTATATTAAAGGTTATTAAAAAATATCATCCAACTGATAAGATTCATGTAGTTTGTGGTTACACTGATGTATTTAAGAATAATCCTTTAGTGGATGAAATTCATCAAAATGGGCAACATGGTGCTTTTTATCAAAATCATATTAAAGGAAATGAATCTGATACTAAATTGTATTTCACTGATCCATATACACACTCAGATTTTATTTTAGAAAAAGATCATTTATTTAATATTTGGTGTAAACAGTGGGGAATGGAATATAATGGTGAAACTCCACAATTATATTTAACACAATCTGAAATAGATTATTTTTCACCCTTTTACCAAACAGAAAAACCTATTTTGGTAATACAGCCAAATGGAGGTCCACAAAACCAAGGATTTAATTATTCATGGACTAGAGATATCCCAGAGCCTACTATACTAAATGTAATCCAAAAATTTAAAGATAGTCATACTATCATTCATATTAAACGAGAGGATCAAAAAATATATCCAGATACTTTACAAGCTTTAGATAATTATAGAAGTATAGCAATTTTATTAATGTTGTCTGATAAGAGATTACTAATAGATTCATTTTCACAACACTTAGCTGCTAGTCTAGGTTTAAAATCAACAGTGTGTTGGGTAACTACTAAACCAAAGATATTTGGGTATGATCTACATGATAACATTACACCAAATAAATTTGACTTAAAGGTTGATTTTCCTACTAATTTATATCAACCGTTTGGACTTTCTCAAGATATTAGTTCATGCCCTTACAGTGATTTAGGTAAAATATTTAATGACAGTGCTATTATTAAATCTTTAAAATCTTAATAAGATTATAGTAAACTAAATTGTTATAATCAATATAAAAATAAAAATATATGGCTAATACTGATAATAAATGCAAGGATCTCGAAGTAAGAGATTATTTTACAGAAAACGGATATAGTAAATCTAAAAATTCATTAGAAGATTTATATTCGCTACAAGCAGAAACTCAAAAAATGTATTTTAAGAAACAAGGTCGTAAACCTTTTTCTGAAATGAATATAGGTGATGTTATTGATTTTCTTATGGTAACTAATCATGCAATTATAGATGAACTTCATGAAATGGTAGATGCAGTAGGAGGTATTGATGATGGTGTAGGTAATGCAGCATGGAAGCCATGGAAGTCTGCTAATAAAGATATTAGACAAAAATCACTATCTGATTTATCACCAGGAGATCTTAAGGAACTTAAGATGGAGTGGATTGATGTAATGCACTTTGTATTTAATGCAGGTTTAGCATTAGGAATAACACCTAAAGAATTTTATAATTACTACCTAAGTAAGAACGAAGCGAATTGGGAAAGACAACGAAATAATTACTAAAATAAAAATATATGCTATTAGACATAACTCAAGAAGATAGACAATTATGGGTATCTTATTATAACTTAAATGGTGAAACTAGATTTAAAATATATGACTTAAAACCTGATGATATGTTTAATTGGGAAGTCTGCTCAGAAGGTGATCCTAAAGCAGATCCAAAAATAACTAATTGGGATGGTAGACCGGTTAAAAAAGCTAGGTCTAGGTATTTAAATAAGTATCGTCAAATAGAATATTTATATTCATTACCTGAATCCGACAAGAAATTAATATATGGGTACTATTATCCTAAGACTTATTTTGTTGATATTGAAGTTGAGGTTACTGATTCATTCCCAGAACCTTCTAAAGCAGAAAACCCAGTAACAGCAATATGTATTGTTACTCCATCTAAGGAATGTATTGTTTTGGCTACTAAAGATTTAAGTAGAGAAAAGCAAAATAAAATACAAAAACAAATTGATGAACATTTTTCTAATTTAAATGAAACTTTTAGTTTTCATTTTAAACATTTTAAGTCAGAATATGATATGATGTATACCTTTCTTAAATCATTTGTTAGAAAAATGCCAATGATGACAGGATGGAATTATATTAATTTTGACTGGAAGTATATAATTACTCGATCAAGAAAACTTGGTATAGATCCTTCAATAGCATCGCCCATCGATCGTCTCTTTGGTAGGGATGAATTCCCATGCCATGTAGGTATAACCGATTATTTAGATATCTATGCAAAATGGGATAGAACTGTTGATATTAAAGAAGATTTTAAGTTAGATACAGTAGGTGAAGCTGTTGTTGGGGTTAAAAAGGTTAAATATGATGGCACTATCCAAGATATGTACGAAAGGGAGTATCCTAAATATATTTTTTATAATGCAATTGATACTGCATTGGTATATTTAATTCATAAAAAAATTAAAACAATGGAAATTGCTTTAACTATTGCTCATATGAGTGAAATTAGTATATTTAAAGCAAGTTCACCTGTTGCAATTACTGAATCTTTATTAGCAAGAGAATTTTTATCATCAAACAGAGTTATGGCAAAAGATCCTAAAGCACCACCAGTAAAAAGACAACAATATGAAGGTGCTTTTGTTAAAGAACCTAAAACAGGTAAACACTCTGCTGTTGCTGCATTTGATTTTGCTTCACTATATCCTTCAATTATGAGACAATTAAATGTATCACCTGAGAGCTTTATAAAAAAGGTTGATTCTAACAAAAGAAAACAAGAAGAATCTGATGATAAAATTGTTTCAGTTACAGGAGCAGTATATTCTACTGAAAAATCAATTCTTAAAACAATATTAACAAGACTCTATTCACAACGACGTGAGTATAAGAAAACATCTTTTGAATTACAACAAAAAGCATATGACATGGAAAAAGAGCTTAAAGTCTAAAAATAATTATGATATTCTTTTTCATAGACTAATAAATAATATACCCAACAAAATAAGGTTTACTGCCTTATTTTTTTTCTTAAAAATTAAATAATAAACATGGAAAACAACATTTTTGAACCTAGAGTTAACATTTTACCGTATCAATATCCTCAATTATTAGAGTATAAAGATGCCATTAGACATTCATACTGGATAGATACTGAATTTAATTTTACTACTGATATTAATGACTTTAAAACAAAAGTTAATGATAGTGAACGTGAGGCTATTAAAAGAACAATGTTGGCTATCGCACAAATAGAGGTAAGTGTAAAAACTTTCTGGGCAGACATGTATAAAAGAATGCCAATTACAGAAATTGGTGATGTGGGTATGACTTTTGCCGAGTCTGAGGTTAGACATAAAGATGCTTATGCTAGATTAATCAGAATCTTAGGTTTAGAAGAAGAATTTAAAACTGTGGTGGAAATACCAGCAATTAAAGGTCGAATTAACTACTTAAAAAAATATTTAAACGGCACTCGTAGTCGAGATGATAAAATGTATACTAAATCAGTTTTATTGTTTTCACTATTTATAGAACATGTAAGTTTATTTAGTCAATTTTTAATTATGATGAGCTTTAATAAAGACCGAAATATATTTAAAGGTATTTCAAATGTAGTTGAAGCTACTAGTAAGGAAGAAGACATACATGGTAATTTTGGTTCAGAAGTAATTAATATTATTAAAAAAGAAAACCCAGAATGGTTTGATGAAGAATTTAACCAATTAATTTATTCTGCTAGTAAAAAAGCATATAAAGCTGAATGTGATATATTAGACTGGATTTTTGAACATGGTGAATTAGACTTTTTACCAAAAGATACGGTTAAAGAATTTATCAAAAACCGTTTTAACAACTCTTTGAAACGAATTGATATGGAACCTATTTTTGAAATTGATATAAATAAACTAGAAACAACTACATGGTTTGATGTAGAAATACTTTCAACTAAAGAGGGAGATTTTTTCTATAAGAAAAGTATTGATTATAATAAAAAGAGTAAGGCAATTACAGAAGACGATTTATTTTAATATTTAAAAACAAAAATTACATGAAATACGAAAGGAATTATTGGCTCAATGAAGATAGCCGTACATTTTTATCTAGGGGTTACATTGACGAAACACCAGAACAGAGAATTAAAGATATTGCAAACACAGCTGAAAAGTATTTAAAAATTGAAGGCTTTGCTAAAAAGTTTGAAGGGTATATGGAAAGAGGTTTCTATAGTCTTTCCACTCCAGTTTGGATTAACTTCGGTAAAGATAAAGGACTTCCAATCAGTTGTTATGGTAGTAATGTAGATGATACTTTAGATAGTATTCTTAATGCCGGTCGAGAAATAGGTATGATGAGTAAATATGGTGGTGGAACTTCTATCTACTTAGGTAATATTAGAGCTAGAGGTGAAAAGATTTCTACTGGTGGAACTGCCGATGGGCCGGTTCATTATGCTAGAATGTATGATACTACAGTTGATGTATGTAAACAATCCGAAGCCCGGAGAGGAGCCTGTGCTGTTTATTTACCGGTTGAACATCCAGATATTTTAGAATTCTTAGAAATTGGTGGCGAAGGTAATCCGATTCAAAATTTACAATATGGAATTACAGTCACGGATGCTTGGATGGAAGAAATGAAAGCTGGTGATTCTAATAAACGTAAAATATGGGCTAAAATTATTCAACGTCGTAGTGAGTTTGGGTTTCCATATATTATGTTTAAAGACAATTCTAATAATAATTCACCATATAAAGAGTTAGGTTTAGAAATTACAGCCTCAAATCTTTGTAGTGAAATTCAACTTCCAACTGATAGTTTTAATTCATTTGTATGCTGTTTAGGTAGTATTAATCTATTACACTGGGATGAAATTGAAAAAACCGATGCCATTGAAACTTATACCTTGTTTTTAAATGCAGTAATGGACGAATTTATTCAAAAGTCTTATAATATGCCAGGTATGAAAAGGGCTTGGAGATTTGCAGAGCAACATCGAGCGATTGGTTTAGGTGTTTTAGGCTATCATTCACTATTACAATCTAAGCTCCTAGAATTTGAATCTTTGGCAGCCAAAGGATTAAATGCAAGAATATTCAAAACACTTAAAGAACGTTCTGAGGATGCATCTAAATGGTTACATGATGAACGTGGGGTTAAATCTTTAAGAAAAGGTTTTGCTAATACAACTTTAATGGCAATTGCACCTACAAAATCTAGTTCTTTTATTTTAGGGCAAGTGAGTATGGGTATTGAACCAATTAAATCTAATTATTTTATTAAAGACCTAGCTAAAGTAAAACAAGTTTATAAAAATCCTTTCTTAAAGGCAGAACTAAAAAAATATGACTTAGATACACCAGAAGTTTGGGAAGGTATTTTAAAGAAAGATGGTAGTGTACAACATTTAGATTTTCCAACCAAAGAGGTTTTCAAATCTTTTGTAGAAATTACACCAAAAGAATTAGTTTTACAAGCAGCACAACGTCAACAATATATTGACCAATCACAAAGTTTAAACCTGATGATCCATCCAAGTGTACCTGCTAAAGATATTAATCAATTATATCTATATGCTTGGGAAGAAGGTGTTAAAACCCTATACTATCAATTTAGTCAAAGTTCAGCTCAGCAATTTAGCCGAAACATTTTGGAATGTGAAAGCTGTGAAGGGTAATAAAGATTTGGTGGCTTGAAACATAGTCACATTTAGGACCGTTTTTGTTAACGGAAATTAAAGCAGGGGCTTCGCTACCCCCTGCTTTTAAACTTATTTACATTTATTGCATATAATATAAAAACAGATATAATGAAAAAATATAATTTAGGATTTGTTGCAGGTAATTTTGATTTACTACACCCTGGGTATATTCATACTTTTGAAGAAGCAAAAAAGCATTGTGAAAGATTTATAGTATTTTTACAACGAGATCCATCTGAGCATAGAAAATCTAAATATAAACCTGTTATACCTGAATGGGATAGGTATAAAGCACTAATGTCTATCAGATATATTGATGAAGTATACATGTATCAAACTGAAGAAGAATTGCTTGATTTAATAAAATATTGGAAACCTGATCTTAGGATTTTAGGAGAAGATTATATTGGCCAACCGTTCACTGGTGATGATTTACCTATCAAAGTTATTTATACATCCAGGTCTCATAATTGGTCTACTACTAAATTAAAAGACTTAATTACTAAGCAGACTATAAAACAAAATCCTAGTATAATTAGTGAAGAATAAAATAAATAACAATGAAACAGAAAACATCAGCAGGTTTAGCAATTATATATGATAATAAAATCCTACTAGCTCATCCTACTAATCGAAGATGGTATAATTCATACGGCATTCCTAAAGGGGGCGTAGATAAAGGCGAAACTTATCTAGAAGCTGCAATACGAGAAACTAAAGAAGAAGTTGGGATTACGGTTCCTAGGAAAATAATAGATAAAAAAGAAAATACATTTTTTGTTTCATCTTCATCAAAAAAGAAAAAGAGTTATAATAAAATAGTATATTACTACATAGTTAAAATAGATAGCTTATCTCAATTAGGTATCAATGATTTAAGAATTTCTAAAAACCAATTACAGCTTGATGAGGTTGATTGGGCTGGTTTTTTAGATTATGAAGAAGTACAAAAAAGAATAACACCATCACAAATACCATTGATAAATAATTTAATATCAAAGGGTCTATTAGAATCAACTGTATTAAATTATGAAAAATTTACTGAATCCAAAAAGTCTTAATTATAACGACTTATTAAATCGTGAACCTATTTTAACTAATAAAGATACAATCCTTTCTTATATTAAAGGGAAGAGAGTATTGGTCACTGGTGGTTGTGGGTCTATTGGTAGTGAAATCGTTAGACAATTAATAAAGTTTGAAGCAAGTTCTATTATTGTATATGATAATGCTGAAACACCTCTTTTTTATTTAGAACAAGAAATTTCTAAGTTTAATAAAAATATTCATATAAGATATGTAATTGGTGACGTTAGGGATAAAAATAGACTTAATGAAATTTTTGAAAGCTTTATGCCTAATGTAGTTTTTCATGCAGCTGCATATAAACATGTTCCTATGATGGAGAGTAATCCAATAGAGGCAATAAAAACTAATGTATTAGGTACAAAAAATATATCAGATGTTTCGTATCACTATGGTATAGAAAAATTTGTAATGGTATCAACTGATAAGGCGGTTAATCCTACTAATATAATGGGTGCTACAAAAAGAATTGCTGAAATTTATACCCAGTACTTAAATCAAAAATCAAATACACAGTTTATTACAACCAGATTTGGAAACGTTTTAGGAAGTCAAGGATCAGTAATTCCAACATTCATAGACCAAATTAACACAGGTGGTCCTGTTAGTGTTACACATAAAAACGTTATTAGGTATTTTATGACTATCCAGGAAGCTTGTCAACTTGTATTACAAGCTTCCTCAATCGGCAAAGGTGGTGAAATTTATTTATTTGATATGGGTGAACCTGTAAAAATATTTGATTTGGCTAAAAAACTTATTTCTTTAGCAGATGATGATGTTGGTATTGAAATTATTGGGTTAAGGCCTGGTGAAAAATTATATGAAGAACTTTTATGTAATGGTGAAAACACAATCCCAACAAAAGATCCTAATATTATGAAGCTTAATCATACTGAATTAAACTTTAAATCATTAATACCTGAAATAGAAAAATTAGCTGAAATTAAAAATAATGATTTTTATAAAATAATATCAATAGTTAAAAATATAGTTTCAGAATTTAAAAGAGAATCTTAGTATGAGTGAAGTAAATATATTTGGTAAAGGTGGTCATGCAAAAGTTATAAAATCAATAATAGAACATAATATAGATGAGGAACTTGGTACTATTATGGATGATAAGGATTATTTAAAAATTGACACTGGCCATTGGATAATAGGAATAGGCGATAATACAATTAGAAAGGAAAGAGCTTATGGTATATTAAAGAATGAATCTTTTTATACTTTAATTAGTAAATCTTGTATACTACCAAAAGATAATAATATAGGTAAAGGTTCTGTCATATTTCATGGTGCGATTATACAAACAAATACTAAAATAGGAAATCATTGTATAATTAATACTAATGCTAATGTAGATCACGACTGTGTTATTGGAGATTTTGTACATATTGCACCAGGTTGTACTTTATGTGGAAATGTTTCTATAGGTGAAGGGACTTTTATAGGGGCTGGTACAACTATTATACCTGGAATTACTATAGGTAAGAATTGTATAATTGGTGCTGGTTCAACTGTAGTTAGAGACATTCCTGATAATACTAAAGCCTTTGGTAACCCTTGTACATTTAAAGAATTATTATGAAAAGGATATATTTATCACCTCCACATATGTCAGGCGATGAGCTTAATTATATCAAAGAAGCATTTGATCAAAACTGGGTAGCTCCAATTGGACCACAACTTAATAAGTTTGAAGAGTTGGTTAAGACTTATGTAGGATCAAATCATGCAGTGGCAGTTAATTCTGGTACAAGTGCAATTCATTTAGCTCTTAAAGTTTTAGGTATTAAAGAAAATGATACTGTTTTATGCTCTACTATGACATTCATAGGATCAGTTAATCCTATTTTATATGAAAGAGCAAATCCAGTTTTTATTGATTCAGAAAGTAATACATGGAACATGGATCCGTATTTATTAGAACAATCAATTATTGATTTAATAAAGAAAAATAATAAACCAAAGGCGATACTTCTAGTTCATGTTTTTGGTATGCCTTCTAATTTAACTACTATTAAATCAATATCTGATTTTTATGGTATTCCCTTAATTGAGGATGCAGCTGAATCTCTAGGATCTACTTACAAAAATAAACATACCGGTACATGGGGTGATATTGGCATTTATTCATTTAATGGAAATAAGCTCTTATCTACATCAGGTGGTGGTATTTTAGTAACTGATAATAAAACTCTTGCAACTAAAGCAAGATTTTTATCAACACAAGCTAAAGAAGATAAGCCATATTATTATCATAAAGAATTAGGTTATAATTATAGAATGAGTAATATTGTAGCATCAATAGGAATTGGTCAAATTAATGTAATTGAAGAAAGAATAAAAAGGACACGAGAAATTCATAAAATATATAAGAGTGAATTAGGAGACTGGTTTGATTGTATTTTAACTGAAGGTAATACTATTAGAAGTAACTATTGGCTTACATGTGGCATTTCTAATGAGCGTTTTGAGCCAAATAAAATGATTAATCATTTAAATAATAAAAATATAGAAGCTAGGAGAGTGTGGTACCCGATGCATAGGCAGCCTATTTTATTTAACAGAACTAAATATATAAATGGAACTAGTGATAATCTATTTAAATGTGGTATATGTTTACCTTCAGGTTCTTCGATGTCAAATGATGATTTAGGTAGAGTAATAGATTCTTTTAAAAAATATAAAAAATAATATGATATTTTCATACGAAGACTTTCTATTAAATGAAAGCGTCAATGATTCCAACTTTAGCATCCTATTAGAAGCTAATCTTAATAATAAAATTAACAAAAATATTAAGTTTGGTATTGTAATTCCTACTCACAAAATATCAGATGGTGCTGCGCAAACTGGTCGTAAAAACTTTATGAATACTCCTGATTTACTTAAGGCTTCATTAGGTTCAATTAGAGACCAGAAATATGACAATTATGTAGTTTATTTAGTTGGCGATGCTTATGATGGTGATGAAGAAATTAAAACTGTTATTAGTGAAGTTATGCCTCAGGGCAAATGTAAATTTCATAATATGAAAACACCAGGAGAAAGAAATAAAGGATATACAAAACAACAATTTAGGTATACTGCAGGTGCTGGCGCAATGAACAAGGGTTTAGAACTAGCAAAAAATGATGGTATTGACTATATAGTTAGATTAGACCATGATGATAAATGGAAACCTAATCACCTTGAATTATTAGCAAAAGCATATACACAGTATCCTGAATTAGCTTATGTTTTTACTAGAAGCAGAAAAAAAGTTGATGCTAATAATTCCTCAAAAAAGTTTATGTATCAACCTAGTGAAGAAAGACATATGACAAAAATTGAACCTAATAATTTAGGTTATACTCATGGTGATGTAAGTCATTCAGCTATGTCATGGAGACCTTCAATGACAGGGGATTTAAGATACAGAAATCCTGATCAACAAAGTAAAACTAATCCTAAAATACCTTTAACAAAAACTATACAAGCTGATGTTGATATGTTTAAGAGAATGATGGATTCAATTAAAAAAGCAGGTCATAAATATATGTATATACCTAAATTAACAAGCTTTTATAGAAACCGAAAGGGAAAGTTTTAAATTACTTATAAAAACAGAAATATATACATTAAATAAAAACATAAATCATGGAAACATTTAAAGAAATTAAATCATTAATAGAAAACACCGAGGAAGACATCGAAAAGTTTTATGTAAAGGGTAATAAGGCAGCTGCAGTAAGAATTCGTAAATCTATGCAAGAAATTAAAAACTTAGCTCAAAAACTTAGAGTACATGTACAAGAAACTAAAAATAATTTATAAACATTTTAATTAGTTCATCTCTCCCTATAAGGTATTCCCTTATAAACCAAAAGACCATTAATATTAATGGTCTTTTTTTATGCATAAATATTTTACTTAAACCATTTTCATTATTTATGTATAATATTTAAATAATATTAAAATGGAAAAATGTTTAATCATTGATTTTGATGATACTTTAATTAAAACTATTGAAGTTCATGCAGAAGCATGGAGGAAATCATTAAATAAAACTTTAGATATTGACATACCAAAGGATGCTATTCTTAACGATATAAATTATGGTATTAATTTATTGCATGAAAAGTTTCAATTAACTAAAGATGAAATTAAAAAATCCTCACAACTTAAAAAAGAATTTTTTAACCAAACTTTACATAATACTAAAGTTAATGAAGTTTTATTTTACTTAATAAAGAGTAAAATATTTGACCATGTAATAATTGCTTCAAATTCATCTAAAGAAAATTTAACTAGACTATTACATTATCATAATATAGATTTAAATTTATTTAGTTTAATATTAACACGAGATGATGTAAAAAATAAAAAACCGTATCCTGATATGGGTAACATTATTTTTGATGAATTCTCTGACTATGATAGAAGTGATTTTATTATGATAGGTGATTCTGATGTTGATAAAATATTTTCCACAAAAATAGATATAAGATGCATAATGGTAAACTTTTAATTGGAAACAGCGGTGATAAAGTATATGTTGATAAAAACATAGTAATTAAAACTGCTGGTGTACATAAAGATAAATTTAAACAACAAGCTAACTTTTTATTAAATTGCGATCATCCTAATTTTATTAATATAAAGAAAATAAATGATGAGGAATATCACATGGATACTCATCCAACATTTTACAATTTTATATGTAATTCTGATTTAGGTGAATCGTTGTATAGATTAGAAGAATTATTAGATATCATAGATGGTTTTAACTCGATTGGCGCCGATGTAAAAACAGAAACATATCTTAATAAATTAGAAAGCAGAACAGGATATAAGTACAGTGGTAAGTTTGATGCAGCATCTTCTTATGGTTTTGTACATGGGGATTTAACAATAAGTAATATCTTGTATGATGATCGCTTTATCTTTATTGACCCGAGAGGTACTGAAGAACAAAACTATTATGATTATGGAAAACTTATGCAGTCGTTTGTTATGAACTATGAAGCCCATATATACAATGAATGGAATCCTAAATATTTAGAGTTTTGTAAAGAAGCTGAAAAAATAATGTATGAAAGATATGATGAATATCAACTTAAATTCTTTTTGGCTGTTCATTTATTGGGAGCAGTACCTTTTTTTGAATTAAACGAAAGGTATGAAATGGCTAAGTTATTTTTAGAAAAAGGTCATTCATTATTTAATGAATTAGGAATAAAATATAGTAAATGAAAAATAAAGTAAAAAAAGCAATTATACTTGCTGCAGGTAAATCCAAAAGATATGGTTCAAATAAATTAACAGATCCTATTTTAGGAAAAACTACAGTACAATATGCTGTTGAATTTTGTATTGATAATGGTATAGATGATGTTTATATAACTATAAGTAAATCAGACTTCTTTTTTAAGAATTATAATACTAAATTGTCTCACCCAATTATTGAAAGTTTATTATCATATAAAGATAAAATTAATATCTTTTATGAATTCCAAAAGGAAGATGAGTATGGTCCAGGCGCTGCTATTAAGGCATGGGAAGGTGCCTTTTATGAACCGTTTTTATGTTTATTTGGTGATAATTATTATGAAGGTAATATAGAGTTAGACAAACATAATCCTAATCAAACTATAATTACATATAAAGATTATGAAACTAGAGCTCGTAATTTACAATTGGCAACAATAATAGATGATGTTGTAGTTGAAAAACCCCATGGTGTAGTAAACGGTAGATATTTTTGTGGATATATGATATTTGCTAAAGAAGCATTTGATAATCTTAAAAATATTAAATTATCAGGTAGAAATGAATATGAAATTACACATCTCATAAACTCAATGAGCAATCCTCAATATAAAAAATTAAATATATGTTGGTACGATTTAACATATGAAGAAGATAAAAAAGTAATAGAAAGTATAATTAATAACAGTTAATATGAAAGAAGTAAAACGCGTTGGGTTTTTCAAATTAGGAAAGGCTATAAAATTTAATGAAAAGAGCTGGAATGCTATTGGTGGTGATTGTGAACCTAAGCAGTTAATAACATCTATAGCAAAAAGAAATCCTAAAGTAGAATATTGGCTTCTTAGTCCAAATGATTTAGGTAAATTTAGAGCAAAGGAGACTCCAGTTAAAAGCCCTTTATTTGGTCCTTCTCCTGAAACAAGTTCTGTACCATCAAACATTAAAGAATTTCATTCACAAATGAAAGATCGCAAATCTATTGATGAAACTACTGATAAAATAAAATCATTAAACCTTGATTTTATTTTCTTTTATACTGGTCCTACTAGTACAGTTAATATTCCTAATTACATAAATAAAAAGGACGGTACCGGTATGGTTAAATCATTAGACTTTTTTAAATACTATGCAGCTCCTATTATTAAATCATTAAATGAAATTGAAAAAAGAATTCCTATAGTAGGTTTACTGGTTGATAATAGATTTACTATAAGCGCTAAAGATTTTCATGCTCATAATAGACCAACTTATTACCTAGCACAAAATAATTTTGAAAAAGAAGAACAATATTTTTCTAATCCTCCTAATAGAGATACTCTAACAATCAAATCTAAATTTGAATATTCAGGTATTGAAACTGTCTTTTTATTAGATAAGAAAAGATATGATATTGATGAATTATTTGAAAAGAAAACAGAGTATTCTTTTGTAATGCTACAAAACCAAGGAAAGGGTTCGGGTGGTGGTATGGATAGATGGGATCCTGTTAGAGATTATATTGTTGAAAATGACATAAAAACAGATATTTATGGAAAGTGGGATACTGAAATTAAAGAAAAATATCCTGAATGGTTTAAAGGTGAGCGTAGGATTGAATCTATGTCTGATGAATTAGTTAAAACTAAATATACTTTTTGTGTACCTATTAAAGAAGGGATGGTTACTTCAAAATATGCAGAAATGCTTCATTATGGAATTATACCATTTTTACATCCATCATACGACACTGAATACAATGTATTCCCTGAAGGTCATTTTATCAGATGTAAAAGCCCAGAAGATCTTAAAAAGAAAATTGAGTTTTTAGAAAGTAACCCTGATCACTATAAAAAATTATTTTATAATTTACAAAGTAAGTATATCAAGGATGAATACTATACTGGTGAACATGTAGATAATAAAATCTGGGATGCGTATAATAAAATAACAAATAACAACTAAATTAATAAAAATGTATAACAAAAATACAAAAATTTTAATAACCGGCGGTGCTGGTTTTATTGGTACTAACTTAATTAATGATTTACTTAAAAAAGGTCATAATCCTGACAGTATAGCAGTAATTGACAACCTATCACATGGTACTTTTTTAGATGAAGTACATGGTAAATTAAAATATTTTTATAATGAAGATATCAGAAACCAATATGTAGAAAAAATTATATCAGATTTTAAACCTGAGTACATATTTCATTTTGCTGGGTTAGTATCAATTTATGACTGTAATAGCAACCCATATGAAGCTGTTGATATTAACGTTTTAGGTAGTATTAACATTCTTAATGCAGCAGTTGAAAATAATGTTAATAGGGTCATTTTTAGTGAAACTTCAGCAGTTTACGAAAATTGTGAAATGGGATCTAATGGATATAATGAAAATCAATCTGATCCTACCACCATATATTCAACTACGAAAGCATCATTGGCATTATTAGCAGAGTCATATGCTAGAACAAAAGGTTTAAAATATACTGCGCTAAGATATTTTAATGTAGCTGGACCTTTACAAGATTATGAAAGAACGGTACCTCCTGTGTTTGCTGGTTTTATTTTAAGAATTATGGGAGGGCATAAACCAATCATCTTTGGCGATCCTATGAAGTCACGTGATTATATTGATGTTGATGATGTTAATGATTTTCATATTTTATGTATGAAAGATCAAAGAACAGAGAATCGTACATTTAATTTAGGTACTGGTAAAGATACAAACCTTTTAGAATTAAAGGATATTATAGGTGAATGCATGAATGTTAGTAATGTTCAGTATAATTCATATGATGCAATTGCAGGTGAGGCTGTAAATATTAAAGCTGATATATCAGCAGCCACTGAATTAGGATGGGTACCTAAGAACGATATTAAAGATACTATTAATAAAACAATAGATTATCTTAAAAAAGAAGTAAAGGTAGGTAATATTAATCCTAAAACCTTTATGGAAAATATAGAAATAAAAAAGGTAAAAATATGAGCAAAGAAAATATAAAATTTGGTACTATAATTCCATTAATTGGAGGTAGTGCAATAGGTTGTTCACAGTCGGCTGGTGTTAAGCCTACGTTTCATTTAAGTTATGATGCATTTGCAGCAAATGAAAGCCATCTAGAAAAATATTGGGATGATGTACCTATGTACAGATTAGATCAACCTGACTTAGAAATACCAAAAAATACATTCGAAAATGTAGACTATATAAATAGTGTTTGCCCATGCGCTGGTCTTAGTTTATTAAACTCAGCAAGTGGAAGCTCTGCATCACGAGGTTCAGATGCAGTTCAAAATAAATGGATGTATGATTCGTCAAATTATATTTTAGAAAATGTTAAACCTAAAGTACTGTGGGGTGAAAATGCTCCAGGATTATTTACTAAAATGGGAGAAGGTGTAGTAAAGAGATTAAGGGAAATTGGTGAACAGCATGGGTATAGTTTTTCATTAATAAAAACCAATACTGAATTGCATGGTATCCCACAAAGAAGAATGAGAACTTTTTACTTTTTTTGGAATACTCCAACTGTACCTATGTTAAACTGGAAATTTAGAGAAAAAAGTAGTTTATTGGACTATTTAAATAAAATACCAGAGTCTGCTACACTTCAAGATATGTTTATGGTTAATGGTAATGTAACCGAGCACTTTAGGCCTTATGAATTTGTTTTAGAAAAAGAAGGTTTAACTCATTTTGAATTTTCTAAAAAAATTAAAAAAGGTACAATTTCACAATATTTGGAAAAAAATAAATTGGTTGATGAATGTATAGAGTGGTTAAAGGAAAAATATCCTAATGAAGGGTTTTCTAATAAAAAGAGTACAAAAACATTTATTGATATGTTGGAGCATCAGAAAGCAAAAGTTGCTGACGGTAAAGGGTATTGGGATGCATCTCCTCACTTTTTTCATGATTCTTTTTCTGCGTTAATTGGTCGTAATATGTTTAATGGTGTTCACCCGGTTGAAGATCGTTATTTAAATGTAAGAGAAATGCTTCATTTAATGGGAATGCCGCATGATTTTGAAATCAGTGATCCTAGGCATGTTAATCATATTGCACAAAATGTACCAGTAAGAACGGCACAAGATATGGCAGATGAAGTTAAGAATTTTTGTTTAGGCAATGCTAAGATGACTAATTATTCTTTTATGAAACAGGATAATACTAAACAAAAAATAATCTACTCTGAAGAATATAATAGCACTCCTAAGAAAAAATATAGAGCTCAAAAAATAATTTAAATTTATAATGAAAGATAATGTATTAGCCATAGGTGTATCACATAGGGATCATTTTAGTATAATGATGGCATATTACCCTAAAGGTATACATGAAAATTTTGACATTGTACTATTTGTTGATAATCGTAATGATATTTTACAAGATATAAAAGATCTTATTGATCATTATAATATTCCTGCATTTAAAAATGCAAAAATAGTTATTAATACTAAAATGATGGATGAATATTCATCAAAGTTTAGTCTTAGTGAAAGAGGTCATAAATTTTTATTTGAATATTCTGCTTGCTTTAAGTTACTTGTTCCCATTTACTTAAGAGAACATTTTAATACTAAAAAGACTTTTGCTATAGATGATGATATTTTTATTTTAAGAGACTTAAGTCCATTATTTAATAAATATCAAGGTTGGGTATTTAAAAAGGAAAATTTATTTGATTTTAAAAATAAAAATAAACATAGAGTACTTAAAGAATTTAATTCTGTTTTTAACTCTAATTTTACTCTTTCACAAATGGATTCTTTGTCATTAAATAGTGGAACTATTATATATGATAATTATGATGATAAGTATCCAGAGTATGTGAAAAAATTTATTGAAAATGATTATATCCAATCAATGTTTTTTGACCATACTGGTTATAGTGCATGGACAGTAGAGCAAAGATTTCAGCATTTTAATATGCATAGACTAATGAAAGAAAGAAATGATACAAAACTGTTTGAAGGTAAGGAGGTTAGACTTATTACGAGTCTAGGAAAGGAAAAGGAAGGTGATAAATTTCTTAAGATAGTGGTACCATATTTAATTCATTATACCGTTGGTGTTAAAAAACCTCTATGGCTTAGAAAATTTATTCCTGGGATTGCTTGGAGATTTAATAATTATCAGTTTACTCCTAAATTTGAACTTAAAGATATTCTCTATAATAAACATTGGGAGCCTACACGGTTTAAATTAATACATAAGAAAAAGAAAGAAAAAGTTAAATCTTTATTCTAATCTTAAAACCATTAAAATAATAACTATATAAAAATAAAATTAAATAAAATGAAGACAACTATTGAAAAAATTGACGGGTATGAATTAAGCTCGTTTATTAAGAAACTTCTTCCTATTGACAAATTTATCTTTTTAAAGATAGGTCCTACTGGAACAGTTTCTTCTGTTTATTTCCCAGAAAGGGATGCAGTTAAACTTGTTAATGTTAGTACTGAAGATTTATTAACAGCTGAAATAGAAAAGCCTATTAAGGTAAGCTTTTATAATGGATCAAAGGTAGTTGAAGCATTAACTCATTTTAACGGAGGAATCAAGGGAAGTATTAATTATTCTGAATTGGACGGAGAATTAATGGCTAGTGATTTTATTATTAGTGATGATGATTTAGAAATTAAATTGGCATGTGCTGACCCATCGCTTTCATTTATGGAAATGAGTAAAGATGAAATGGAAAGAGCATTTGGAACTGAAGGTTCTATGTTTGAATTTGACTTACTTACTACTCATGTTGATAGAATGAAATCTCTATTTAATCTTGAAAAAGAAGAAGATACATTTACTCTCTATGTAAGTGATAAGGGTATTGGTATAAAAGGTGCTTCTTATGATGCTGATATTGTTCACTCATATGAAGGTGATGCAGAAAAAGGCTCTCATGTAGTAATTTACAAAAAATACCTTAATTTATTAGACAAAGAAAATTATCGTGTTGTGGTATGTGAAAATAAAGTAGTATTTAAATCTCTTGATACTGATACTCATTTAACTGTTGCGGTTGCAATGGTTGATGAAGAATAAAAATAAAATAAATAAGACCTGGTTATAAGATAGCTAGGTCTTATTTTATGTACTAAACTAAATTATCTTTTTACGTATAAAAATAAAAAAATGACTGATAAGGAAAAGCAATTAAAAATTCAAGAAATAGAGGAAACTAAATACCAAGCTTCCCTTTTTATGAATAAAGAACAAGCTGTAAAATTAATGTTAAATAGTATTTACGGTGCATTTGGTAATCCTTATTTTTATTTCTTTAATGTAGATATTGCTGAAACAATTACATTACAAGGTAAAGATGCAATATTATATACTGAAAAACTTCTTAATAAGTATTTCACTGAATTCTGGCATAAAGATTTAGATTTACATAAGAAGCTAGGAATAACCGTAACAGGTAGAATTGAAAATCCTGTGGGTATTTACATTGATACTGATTCCGTCTATGTTAAGTTTGAAGAAGTAATTAAAAAATCTGAAGGTTGGTCTGGTGATGAAAAGCAATTTATATTAAAGTTGTATGAATTAAGATTAAGAGATTATATTGAAAAAATCATGCAAAAATATGCTGATGATAATAATGCTGAAAACTTCTTAAGCTTTGAATTAGAAAGTATTGCAAAAAATGCAATTTGGTTAGCCAAGAAAAAATATATGCAAAATATAGTTTGGAAGGATCCTGACATTCACTATGATGATTTATCAAAAATTAGTGCAAAAGGATTTGAAATTATTCAATCATCAACCCCACTATTTGCAAGAGAAAAACTTAAAGATTTATTAACATACATTTTTTCTGTTGAAAAATTAGATATGAAAGAGTTTTCTGCTCTTCTTAAAAAAATCAAAAGAGAATTTAGGTTAGCTAATGTTGATCAAATAAGTTTTTCAAAAAAGGTAAATAATTATCAAAAATATATTGTTAGTGATTATGATGCTTTTGAAATTGCATCTAGGTGCCCTATTGGTGTTAGGTCAGCGGGCTATCATAATTACCTTTTAAATAATTCAGGGCTCAAGGGTAAATATCAACCGCTAGGTAACGGTGAAAAACTTAAAATGTATTTTTCTGAGGATACTACTTGTGATGTATTTGCATATAGCCCTGGTGATCATCCTTACGAATTTGCACCTTCTGTTGATTATGATAGGCAGTTTGAAAAAACTATTTTGGATCCTATTAATAGAGTAATTGTTGCAATGGGATTTAAAGGCTTTAATCGTAATCTTATTTATACAACAAGTCTTTTTTAATAAACAAACTAACAAAAATACAATATAAAAATAAAACAATAATATGGCTAAAGAATTTTCATTCAGTGATTTAAATAAAGAAATGAAAAAGAATTCAACGTATGGTGATACGTTAGATAAATCTACTATTTCTGAAATTGATCACTTTATACCAACTGGTAATTTTCATTTAAATGCATGTTTAACAGGTTCACTAAAAGGTGGGTTTCCTAACAACAGAGCAGTGGCATTAGCAGGACCAAGTGGAACTGGTAAAACTTATCTTTTACTCAATGCAATTAAACAAGCACAAGATTTAGGTTATAGTATTATATTTTATGATTCTGAAAATGCAGTAGATAAAGAACTTGTTGAAAAATTTGGTATTGATGCATCAAAATTTAGATATGAACCATGTAACACTGTACAAGATTTTAGATCATCAGTTACTGCGGTTACTGACCTCTTAATTGAACAAAAAAATAAAGGTGCAGAATTACCTAAAGTTTTAATTGCATTAGACTCTGCAGGTAACTTGGCAACACAAAAAGAAATTGATGATGCTAAAAGTGGAAGTAGTAAAGCAGATATGACTCGTGCTAAACTTTTAAAATCAACATTTCGTATTCTTATGACCAAATTAGGAATATGTAAAATTCCATTTTTATTTACTAATCATACTTATCAAACACAAGATTTGTTTTCTAAACAAGTTGGAGGTGGAGGAACAGGTCCTGAGTATGCCGCTTCTATAATTTTATTTTTAGGAAAAGCTAAGCTTAAGGATGGTACTGAACAAACTGGTATTATTGTTACAGCACGACCTAATAAAAATAGATTTGCAAAACCACTACCTATTAAGTTTCATATATCTTTTAGTAAAGGTATGAATCCGTATGTTGGTTTAGAGGAATATATAAGCTGGGATACTTGTGGTATTGAAAGAGGTAGGTTTTTAAATGCAAATGCTTTTAAGAAACTTAATGAACCTGGTCAAGCTGAATGTAGAGAGCATACTTTTATGAAAGGTGAAAAGGAAGTAACTGTTTATTTTCAACCTGCTGCAACTGCTCGTAAGTTATGTGTAAAACATCTAAATGATACTGTTGATCTTAATCAATTATTTACACCTGATGTTATGACAGCTGAGGTATTAGAACAAATAGAACCTATAGTTAATGAAAAATTCTCTTATGGTGATGATGTTTTAACTGGTGAAGATTTAACTAATATGCTAACTACCGAGGATGAAGATTAAAAAGTCTATTAATACTGGAAAATTAAAGGTAAAGTATATACTTGGTATACATTCATCTTTACCTTCATATCCAGATGCTGAGGATATATTATATGAATTAATCAGAGATTACTGTGGCAGAGTTGCTACTGAGCTTAAATTTACTGATGTTTCGTTACAGAAAAAATATAGCTTATCAGATAAACAGTTAAATAATACTATTGAATGGTTGACTAATAAAAAAATTCTTAAGGCTGTAAATAATAATCCTAATTACACTACTTATGAAATAATAAAAAACCCATATGAATAAATCCATATAATAATAAAACATGAATACTAATAATGACCACGAAAAAATATTCTTTAATTATTTCTTAGCAAAACCTCATTATCTTAAAAGTGTTAGGCCTGGATTTTTCTCAAATTCTGATTTAGATCTTATTGCAAAACTATCAAAGAATTTTTATTTAAAGTTTTCTGAGAGTCCATCTAAAGATCAAATGAAAGCATTAGTTAGTGACGATCCTTCTGATGTTTCATCTGATATAGTAGAATCAATTTATAATATTAACCTTGCTGAATATGATCAAGACTGGTTACAAAGAACAGGTGAAGCTTGGGTAAAATGGAAACATTTTAATAAACAATTGGTTAAAACTATTGAATTTGTTAAGACACAAGATGTATCACCTGAAAATGTAGAAGATGTTGTACAAAGAGGTATTGGTATGTTATCAACTGACGGTAATCTTCATTTTGATACTGATATTGGTTTAGACTTTTTTAACCCTGAGGATCACATACAAAGAAGTTCTAAAAAAATTGAAACAGGATGGAGTTTTGTTGATCATGTTTCAGGTGGCGGTTATGATGCTAAATCGCTTGTGGTTTATGCAGGTGAGCAGAATATAGGTAAATCGATTTGGTTAGCAAATGATGCATCTAACTTCGTTAGAATGGGTCATAACGTAGTATTTATTACTGCTGAAATGTCAGCACAAAAAGTATTAAAAAGAATAGGTTCTAATCTTCTTGATATTAAAATGATGGAGTATGACCAAAAATCTGCTAATAGAGATTTTCTAAAGAGAAGATTAGAGAGAGTATCAAAGGGTCTTTTACCTCCAGGCAAATTATTTATTAAAGAATTTCCAACATCACAAGCAACAGTTTTAGACATAGAATCATATCTCAAAGATTTAGAAGAAGCACAAGATCATAAAGTAAGTGTACTCGTTGTGGATTATATTAATATTTTAGCAAACTATCGTAATCCTAATACTGAAAATACTTATATGAAAATAAAACAAATTGCCGAAGATTTAAGAGCATTGGCGGTTAAAAGAAATATGTTAGTTATTTCAGCTACACAAATTAATAGAGGTGCATGGGATGCAACTGAGGTTAAAATGGAAAATATAGCAGAATCTGCAGGACTTGCTCATACTGTTGATGTAATGTATGCTCTTATTCAAGATAGCATGATGCATGCTAATAGAGAATATTGGTTAAAGGTTTTAAAGATTAGGGATGGCCAAGGTAAAGGGAGTAGATGTCGATTTGAAATTGACTATGACTATATGAGATTAACTGAGACTGATGATATAACAGCATAAAAACAAAAAATATATGTGGGGAAAAAAGAAAAAGCCTAAACTAGATAAAGATGGAAATCCAATAAAAAAATCTTCATACGAAGAAAAGGATAAAATTTTTAATAATACTTATGGTGAGCAAGACTTATCAGGACAACCTATTTCATTTAAAGTATCACCTAGATGTGAATTAAATTTGGATCCAGATGAGCAGATGCATTATGATTTGTTATTTGAAAAAATAGATGGACTTATTAAAGGTAGTGAATTTGAACATTTAAATGAAGTTACTGAAAAAGGAATAGCCAAAAAACTAAATAAAGTTCAAATTAATAAAGTATTTTTTTATATTATTGATTGTGTTGGTGATGATTATTCAAGAGTAGATTTATTTAGTGTTATTTCAGATTATTTTGATGTATTTCCAAATAAATTTTACAATTCGTTATCGAATAAATTTAAAGATGAGCTTATTAAAGAATTAGATGATAAGTATGGTATCTTAAAGAAAAAAAGAATAAACAAATTATTTTAATATGACTAAAAGAATTTGGATGGTATCGGATAGCCACCTAGGCTGCCGTGCTAACTCTGTATTGTGGTTAGATATTATTGAAGATTACTTTTTTAATTTTTTTATACCTTTAGCAAAAAAGGAATATAAAAAAGGAGATGTACTTTTTCATTTAGGTGATGTATTTGATAATAGACAAAGTCTTAACTTAGCTGCACAAAACTTAGGTATTCGTATTTTTGAAGAATTATCAAAAATATTTCCGGATATTCATATCATAGTAGGAAATCATGATATTATGAGAAAAAATTCTAATGATATTTCTTCTGTTGATTGTTTAAAATATATTCCTAATGTATCAGTTCATAAAAATCCTAAGATAATTGATTATGATGGTACTAAATGTTTATTAATGCCATGGAGGAGAAATAGTGAACATGAGAAAGAAACTCTTGATCAAATTAAAGAAAACATAGATTATATGTTTTGTCATACTGAAACACAAGGTGTTCAAATTAGCCCTAGTAAAAAATATTTACATGAAGGTGGAAATTTACCTTCAGTATTTAAAAGATTTAAAAGAGTTTATTCAGGTCATATTCATTATAGACAAGAATTAGATAATTTTATTTTAGTAGGTAATCCTTATCAAATGACAAGGTCTGACAGGGATAATCAAAAAGGGATATACATATTAGATTTAAAAACAGGAGATCATAGTTTTACACCTAATAAGAGATCTCCTGAGTTTAAACGGTATTATATTAATGATATATTAGAGAGGCGTATGGGTGAAATTTCTGACGAAATTAAAGGTAATTTTGTTGATGTTTTTATTCCATCTAATGTACTAGGGAAATATAACATTAATGGGTTTATGGATTATCTTGACGGTAAAGCTTATAAACTTGAACCAAGAATATTTGATGAAAACAGTCAACATGAACTTGATGACACATCAGTATCAGATTTTAATGGACAAATTGATTTATTAAAAATTTCAAAGGATTATATAAATTCTTTAGATTATGATGATGATCTTAAAGAAAAATTAATTAAGTCTGTAACTGATTTGTATAAACAAACTTTAACACCATCTTATGAGAATTAAAAATCTACAGTATAAGAATTTTGCAAGCTATGGTAACAGGCTTCAGTATATGGAATTTGAAAAGGATAGTAGTGATCTATATTTAGTTTTAGGTAATAATGGGAGTGGGAAAAGTACGCTTGCAAAAGTAATTACATATTTATGTTACGGTAAAGTGGAAGGTGCAAACTTAAGAGATTTACCTAATAGGGTCAATAAAGAACTTTGGGGTAAAATTGAATTAGAAAGTAAAGGTAATACTATTATTATTGAAAGAGGAATTAATCCTAATGTATTTAATGTAGAAATTAATGGTGAGGAATATGATGTTGCTGGTAAAACTAATCTTCAGGATTTTTTAGAAACTGAAATGTATGAAATACCTTATCATGTATTTAAGAATGTAATAATTCTTTCTGTTAATGATTTTAAGTCATTTATTACCATGTCACCTTATGATAAAAAAATGATTATTGATAGAATATTTGGGTTTTCTGTAATTAATGAAATGAGAGAACTTGTTAAAATAAAAAGGAGAACGGTATCAGAACAAATAAAAACACTAGATGATGAAATAAGAACTATTGATGATTCAATTAAATCTATTCTTACAAAAATAGATGAAATTGAAAAAATAAGTGAAGAGAAGAGTTCTGAAAAAATGATTAACTTAAAACAGAAATTAGTTAAGTTAAATGAAGACCGAAAAAAATTATTAGAAGCCAATAAAAAAGCAAAAGAAAAGGTTTCCGAATATGATAAAATTACTAAAGATTCAAATAGACAAGAAACTGAAATTAATAATGATATTAAGTATACTAAAAGGTGGATAAAGCTTTATGAAAATAAAACTTGCCCAACATGCCATTCACCATTAGACTCAGATTTTCATCAAAATATTAAAAAAGAAAAAGAAGAACATTTACAAAGTCTTAATGAAAAGTGGAGAATTGTAAAAAAATCTGTGCATGAAGCAGAACAGAAGTTAACTGATATCAGAAATAAAGGTAGAGAAATTTCAATTAAAGTAGGACAACTAGAAACTCAAATGAATTCATTAAAAAATGAATTAATTAAAATATCGGAAAATGAATCAGAAGACTCTGATTATTTTAAGCAATTAATACAAGAGTTTAAAGAAAAGAAAGAAAATAAAGGTGAAAATAAAAATACCGTTGAAAGTGAAGATTATTATTTAAATGTCTTAGAAAATTTAATGGGTGAGGACGGTATTAAAAACTTAGCAATAAGATCAATTTTACCTTCATTTAATGATCATATAGATATTATGGCAAAAGAAATGGGAATTCCTTTTGGTATAAAATTTGATGATAAGTTCAACTGTTCAATATATCATTTAGGTGAAGAGGTCAGTCCTAAAACATTAAGTACAGGTGAAAGAAAGAAGGCTGACTTTGTAATTATTATGGCAATGATTAAAATGATAAAGGTTAGATTCCCATCTCTTAATCTTTTATTTTTAGATGAAATATTTTCATCAATTGATTCATCAGGTGTTCATCATATTATTTCAATCTTACATGAAACTATTAGAGATATAGGCTTAAATACATTTGTGATTAATCATACAGTTTTACCATCTGAATATTTTGATAAAAAAATTGAAATAACTAAAGATGCAGGCTTTAGTGAATTTTTAATAGAATCTATTGGATAAATATAAAACAATGAATTCTAAACATAAATTAAAAAATGTCATTATATAACCAGGAATACAATAAAGATAATGTTATTTTAAGATACGTTCTTGTAGCTTTATTAGCAGATCTTAAAGATAAGGTATATTTTTATAATCGTATAGATGAAGATAATTATAAAAAAATAGATATTCCTTTTTATTATTCTTTAACAGGCAATGAAAGATTTCTAGCTGATAAATTTTTATATGATCCAGAATCTCAAGGAAAAGCTATAGGTGATTATGAAGTTGTTCCTAGAGGAGTTTTACAAATGTCAAGTATGGCTATTGACAGTGGTAGTATGACAAATAAATATATTAGAGCTGAATTAGTAAAGGAAATTGATGGTGAGCTTAAGACTCTTAACTTTGAAACAAACTTTCTTCCTATTAGTATATCATTTGATACAACTATAGTATGCTCAAATAATCTTGAAATGTTAAAAGCAACAGAATCTGTTATTTCAAAACTATATAAATCTACGTTATACCAAGTAGATTTAGGAATGTTTAGGATTGAAGCTTCATACCAAGTACCTGAAGACTATGCACAAGATAAACTTTTTGAATTTACAGTTGATGATAAAAAGGAATTTAAAGTTACATTTCCTATTGAAGTACAATCATTTATACCTGTTTTTGAATCAGGTATACTTTTAAGTGAAATTGATAGTATTTATAAAAATGGTGATATGAAATTTAAAGGAATATTTAATGAATTTGATACTTCAATTAATGATATATCTATAGCGCCTAAAGGATCTATTGACTCTAATTCACCAGGATCTGTTAATAATTTAAGTAAAACCGGAAAGATTTATTTGACTGATGAATTGGTACCTAATAATTCTGATAATGAACCAAGCGAAAGCAAGACTTGGAGAAACGGTAATAGTGATGAATAGAATATAATATTGTCTTTCTATTCTTAGAATATATAAAACAAATAAAAGAGTAAACATGAATAAAATTAATGAAGGTCAAACTCAAGTTTACATGGACGGTCATATAGATCATCAAGCTGGTGTAAATACAGCTGATCCCTATCTTAACCGACCACCAAAACAATTATTAGACATAACAACAGAGTTTATGAAAAGCGGTAAAAGCCAAGCACAGGTTTTGGCTATATTAGTAGGAATGGGTATACCTCAGCAATTAGCAAAATCATCAATACAGACATGCGATTATGCAATGTCAAATAATTTAGGAGAAAGTAAACAACAAAAAAATAATACAAAAATGAATTTTACATTAACACAGTTATATGAGAACATTAATTCTTCGTTAACTAAGCTAAATTACATATCATCCGATTCAACCAGAGTTTCTTACTCTGCTAAAAAGGCAATTTCAGTTTTAGAACATTCATTAGATTTATTCCCTGGTATTAATGTTACAGAAAGCAAGGTTAAACAATTAGAGGAAAAGCTAAGATCTGAAGAAGAAGCTGAGCAAAAAGCTATCAATGAAAAAAACTATGAATTAGCATCTGAGAGTAGGGATAAGTGCAATGAATTAAAAAATCAGATTATAGCAGAAAACCAAAAAACAAATTCAGATTTATCATCTGATGAATTGTCTGATGCTTTTAATGAATCGTCTCATCCTACATTAAAATATAAAATTGCTAAATCAGTATATAATAATACAAGTGAATATGAATGGTTAAATCCTATAAATGAACTTAAATCTTATCTTGATAAAGTTTATGAAGATAATAAATGGTCATTTAAAATAGTAGAAGCAGTTGGTTCTCTATCATCTAGATCTAATCCTTTACACCAAAGATTAGAAAAAGATCTTTTGGGAATTGTTAATGAATCTGACGTTAAGTCAAAATTTATAAAAATTGCAAAAAATAACCCATGGTCAACTCAATGTTCTTTTATTGTTAATGAAATGAACGTTGAAGATAAAAAATCTGTTAACCAAAAAGGTGCTTCGGTTAATCGTATCTTTTCTCCAGTACTAAATGAAAATGGTGGATATCACTTTCATTTAAACGGTTATAATTACTTTATGAAAGATAATAAAATACAAGAAAGTAATATAACTGATGCAAGATTTAATAATATCATAGATGTTCTTAATTTTTCTAAAATATCTGAAGATGCAATAACAATATACGGACAAAAGGATAAGTTTTTACAGTTTAATATATCAGAAGGTACTCTTAAGTTAGGTTCTATGGATTTAACAGAGTCAAGCATTCAACAGTTAAGAAATGCATTATTAACAAATCAATTATTTCATTTTACAGAGTCAAATAAAGTAGACAAAGTTTGTATGATGTTTGAAAATATTGATATGTTAAATGAAATGGATCATCTTTTAAACCTTTCATCAAATGAATTTTTAAACGTTCATTTAACACTTATTGCAGTTGAAGAAGGTGTTTGGGTTAATAAAATTAACCCAGGAATGAAAATAAATGAAATGAGTTTTTATAAGTTAGCAGAAGAAGCATTAACTGAAACCAAAAATTTTATTGGTTATGATGCATCTTCTTATCTTTCTGAAAAATTACTTACTGAAGGATACAAAAAGGCTATTTATGAAAACAAAAGATCTAAAATCAATAATACAATTTCAATACTAGAAGACAAAAAATCTGAAATAGAATCTGTAGTAAAGAAAATTGGATTAAACGAAGAGTTAAAAGAAGCATTAAAAATAGTTAATTCTGAAATTGAAAAAGCAGAAAAGGAATTACAGGAAACTTATATCTCAGAAAAAAAATTATCAAAATCTGAAATTGAAGAATATGCAAATGATGGGTATGTAGAAGCAAAGCTTAGCAAAACTATAGGACCTAATTTTAAAAAAGGCCAAGATATTATGGTAAACGCTGAAGAATTTGCATCTTTAGGTAAAGGTGATTTACTTAAAATAGTTAATCCTAGTAACAGTGAAACAAAATTAGTAGATAAAGGTGATCTTAAAATAGATCTATAATTACCAATATCATTTTAATGAAGGCTGGACTTAAACAATCCAGCCTTTTTTCATATAAAAATAAATAAAAATGATATGCCAAGAAAAAGAAAATATTTAAATAACCGAGATTTATTAGAAGAAATTCAAAAGTCACAACAGCAAGATGAACTTACTCCTAAAGCTTTGAAAATGCTTATGATGTTAGCTGATAGAAGTTCAAATAAATTATCATATAGAGATTCTGATGACAAGAGAGACTGTATTGCATTTGCATATATGGATCTTTATAAGTATTGGAGAAACTTTAATCCTGAAAAAAGTACAAATGCCTTTGCGTATTTCACTGAAATTGCAAAAAGAGGTTTCGCAAAAGGGTGGAATAAATTACATCCTAAAAAGTACACAGGAACTATTTCAATTAATGGTAGTGAAGATGGCGACGGAATTTATTCAATCTAATGAGTATTAAAAAAGTTAAACCTACAGCAAAGAGTGGATATAAACAGGGTTACTATAAACCTAAAAATATGTCTAAATATAATGGACCTTTGCCTATAATATATAGAAGTAGTTGGGAAAGAAAATTTTGTCATTGGTGTGATAATAATGAAAATGTAGTATCATGGATGTCAGAGCCTTTTTCTATAAAATATTTTAATATATTAGACAATAAGTTTCATAATTATTATCCTGATTTTTACTTTAGGATTAAAAGAGGTTTAACTGAAAATGGTGATGATATTATTGAAAGCTATGTTGTTGAAATTAAACCTAAATCACAATTAATTAAACCTAAAGAACCTAAACGAAAAACAACTAAAGCTTTAAAAAATTATAAAGAAGGTTATGAAACTTATGTAAGAAACCTTTGTAAAACTGATGCACTACGAAAAGCTGCAAAAACCAGAAATTTTAAGGTAATGCTATTAACAGAAGATTCAAAATTATTTTAATTATGATTGTTGGTGATTTTAATGTTGACTTGGAACAATACATACAAGAAAATAATGGGCGAGTATCTGCATCTAAAAAATCTTCAATAGATATTGAAAATACTGGTGAATCCGTAAGAGGTTTTTTTGAAACTGGTAAGATGTATACTTATCGTTATTTTACACCAAATGAACTTAAATACGATACTAATCCTATTATACTTTCATTAGGATTAAATGAATCTAAAAATCTTATTGGTATTAATTTACACTATATTCCTTATGATGATAGATTAAACCTTATTAATAATGTTATTAGGTCATATGAGTCAATTATTTCAAAAGAATTAAATGATTTAAATCCACCTAGATATCAAAAGTCATTAGATTCTTTTATCTGGGAAAACGTTAATAATGCTTACGGTAGAAAATATAATTTAAAATACGCAGTAAGACAGTATAGATTTGATAGAATAAGAAAACCGAAAGTATTAGGTTATGAAAACTGGTACTTAGGTGCTGTTAACGATGAGAATTATTTTTTTGGTACAAATATAAACGAAGCACAGTCATTATATTACACGAATATATAAATTAATAAAATAAAAATAAATGGCAGGATTTACAAATAGAAAAGGACCGTTATCAGATGGAAATCCAGTTAGAAAAGTTTTAAAAGATCTTTCCAATCTAGGGATGGCTTATGATGATATGATTCTTCGTAACTCTAGAGCAGTTGGTTTTACTGAAAATGAAATGGGTTATTCAATGAATCCTATGGGTTCAGACTCTGATGATATTTATTCTGCGTTTGCATCGCTATCTCTTACTGATACTACTCTTAAGAAAAACATATCAATTTTTGATAAAGATTACACTAAAAAAAGAGATCAGTTAAGAGCTTACGCTGTACAAGATGAAGTAGAGGAAATATTAGATGTTATCACAGATGAAGCTATAGTCTTTGATAAGTCAAATTATGCTGCATATGCTGATTTTCATGGTGAAATTTCAGCAGGTGTTGAAGAAGAAATAGATGATATTTATAATAACATTTATAATTATTTTGGCTTTAATGATGCTTTATCAATCTGGAATTATTTTAGGAAGTGGTTAGTAGATGGTTTTCTTTCTTTTGAAATAGTTTACAATGATAAACAAACTGAAATAATAGGATTTAAAGAATTAGATCCTACTTCGTTAATGCCAGGTGTTGATTCAACTACAGGTAAAAAAATGTGGATCCAATATAAAGGCGGTGGTCCTAAAGAAAGAAAACTTTGGGATTCTCAAATAATTTACATATCATATTCACAGGTTAATTCACCACAGAGAGTATCTTATGTTGAGAGATTAATTCGTTCTTTTAATCTCTTAAGAATTATGGAACATACTAGAGTTATATGGGCAGTCACAAACTCATCATTTAAAACTCAATTTATTATACCTGTTGGTGGTAAATCTAAAACTCGTGCAAAACAGTCTCTTGCACAGTTAATGAATTCATATCGAGAAGTTGTAGACTTTGATTATGAAAGCGGTGAAATACAGTCAAATGGAAAACCTATGATGCCGTTTAATAAAGAATATTGGTTACCTAGTAAAGATGGTGAATCTCCTGAAATAAGTACAATAGGCGGTGATGGTCCAGATTTAGGTGATACAGAATCTTTGAAATATTTTTCAGATAAATTAAAAGTTGCTTCAAAAATACCTTTTTCTCGTTTTGATAGAGATGGTGGTAGTACATATGATATTGAAGCAAGTGGAATGTTAAGAGATGAAATTAAATTTTCAAAGTTTATTGATAGGTTAAGATCAATATTTCAGGAAATATTAATTAAACCAGTGTACCTTCAGATGTGTATAAATAATCCAGAACTTAAAAATGATATATCATTTAAAGCAGGATTAGGGCTTAATTTTGTTAAAGATAATGTATTTGAAGAAATTAAGGAAATGGAATTACAATCAAGAAGAGTTGATTTTATTGGCAATCTTAAAACACAATTAAGTACAATGGATGCTGAAATGAATGAGATACCTTTCTTTGACTTAGGCTGGTTAATAAAAAGGTACGGCGGATTTACTAGAGAAGATTTAAAAGCTAACGAAAGAGCTAAGATGAGAACTTCATTAGAAGAAAAAGGATATAGTGAAGAGGATATTGAAAAAATACTATTAGGAGCACCTGAATCAGATTTTAAACCTGAAGGGGGTAGTGACGACGTAGAAGAAGACCCATTAGCAGGGTTATAAAAACTTGAATGATCTATAATATATAAAACAAATAAAGATACAACATGTCATCAAACAAATTATTAATACTTGAAAGATCAAGTTCCGTTCTTGACAAAACAGTAGATTCTGATGGTAGTGTAGTCCTAGAAGGAGTATTTACTGAAATTGGAGTAAAAAACAAAAACAATAGAGTTTACGAAGAAAAGGAAGTGTTACCTCATATTAATGAGTTACAGAAAAAAGTCAAGACTTCAAAATTATTAGGTGAATTAGACCACCCAAAAGATTTTGACATTAGCCTTTCAAACGTTTCTCACGTTATTGAAGATTTATCATATGACCCAAGCACTAAACAAGTTATGGGTAGGATTAGACTATTAAATACTGATAAAGGTAAACAAGCAAAAGCTTTAGTTGAAGATGGAATACCTCTTCATATTTCAAGTAGAGCTGCAGGTAATGTTGACGAAAATGGTAATGTAAAGATTAAAAAATTCTTTACTTATGATTTAGTAGCAGATCCTGGTTTTGAAAATGCTGAGCTTAGCAGGGTTAATGAATCATTTGGATATGAATCATCTGATTCTTTATTTATTTATGAAATGAAAGACACAAAGGATAAAAAAGAAAATACATCAAAGATGGAAGAAAACAACAAATTTGTAACAGCTGAAGATTTTAATAAGTACACTGAATATCTTGCTAATGAAATGAAGTCAGTTAAAGAAGCTGCTAATTCATCAGAAAAAGAAACGGTTGAAAAGCTTGTTAATTATACTGAACATATAGCAGAAAAAGTTAATCAACTTACTGATTATACTGAATACTTATCAGAAAACTTAGATAAAAGTATTGCTCATACTGATTATGTAGTTGAAAACGTTAACCAAATCAAAAGCTATGCTAAATACTTAGCAGAAGAGTTAGATAATAGTATTAAATATACCGAACATGTTGCAGAAAAGGCTGATAAAGGAATTCAATATACTGAACACGTTGCAGAAAAGGCAGATCAAGGAATTGCTTATTCTGAACATTTAGCAGAAAAACTTAACCAAACAATTGGATATGCTGAGCATATTGCAGAAAAAGCTGACCAAGGAATTAGTTATACAGAACATGTTGCAGAAAAGGCAGATCAAGGAATTGCTTATTCTGAACATTTAGCAGAAAAACTTAACCAAAGTATTTCTTATTCTGAATACTTAAAAGAAGGTTTAGAAAAAGGTATATCATATACAGAATATGTAGCGGAAAAAATAAATGAAAGTACTTTTAATCCACTAACAGAATCACAAGCCAACCCAGAATTGGATAAAATTAATTCATTATTAGAATCAGCTAAATCTAAATCAATTAAACCAAAAGGTGATATGCATTTTATGAATTTTTTAACTGAGTCTAAAAAGTCTGAATTTTCTTCTCTATCAGAAGAAAAGCAAAACCTAATTAAAGAAAAGATGAATAGTACTAGTGTAATGAGTACTATCCAAGCTGAGAATATTTGGGAATCTGCGTTTAAACCGCAAAGAACAAAATTAAACTTTATTGAGGATATGCCTGAAAAGTTTAAAGCTAAATGGGATAACCTTACAGAATCAAAACAATCTCAAATTGTTGCAGAGTCTAAATTTTACCCATTAAACACACAATACCAAATTAATAACTTTTGGCAAACTAGAGATCTTAGACCATCTAGTGTTGAATTAGAAAAAATTAACGAAAGTAAATCTGCAGGTGAATCAGCAAATAAATTAAATGAGTCTTCAATTAGTGAAGAGAGAAGATCCGAAATTGTAAATCGTGTCAAGTTTAATTTAGGCAGGAAATAATTAAAAATTAAAATAAATAAAAAAAAGAAGAAAAATGAAGTATGTAAAATTATTTGAGCAATTCATATTAGAAGAAAGCTCTTTAGAAGAAAAAGCTAATGGTAAATCTATTAAGGAAGGGTTAGACTTTACCTTTGCTGATTTAGATGCTTTTGCCACCGAAATAAAATCTGACTTTAAAACCTTAGGAAAGTATATGAAATACATAGGTGCAAGAATACCTGCTGATGCATACCTTGCTGGAACAGAGCGTGATTTAAGAGATGCTGGATTTACGTTTATAGAAAGTGGAAAACCTGAACGTGTAAACGTAGAAGTTAATGCAGGAATGACTGGTACTGAAGTTGAAATGGGAACTCTTAATGGTGAAAAGGCCTTTGGTATAAATGATGGTCAAGATGTATTTATATATGTTGGACCTAAATCAAAAGACAAATTTAATCCATTAGAAGAATATTAATAATACTAATAATTAACTTTATTTTTAAAAAGATCTGCTTCGGCGGATCTTTTTTGTCTAAAATATAATATTTTTAAATATTTTTAAAAAAGACAAACATTGAGTTGATATATAATAAGTAATCAAAGGCTAAGAAGCAAAAGGCCACGATTTATTAAAAACGAATAAACAAAAAAAGAAAACAGAATGTATTCTAATCAATTAATTAATGAGGCTGAGGTTCGCCAAACATGGGCACCTATCATTGAGGAAGCAACTGGTGTAAAAGAAAATGAAAAGCTTTCTTGGATGTCAAAATATTGTCATTACCATAACCTTAATGAAAGTGTATATAATACGGTACACCTTAACCCTAACATGAACGTACAAGGTATGGGAGCAACTTCGTTCCCAGGAGATCCTGGTTCAATGAACAATTTTTCTAGCCAAACGGCTGGATCTGGTGATAAACCAATGTCACTTTTACCACTTGCTATGCAAGTTGCAGCTCAAACAGTAGGTTTAGATTTAGTACCTGTTGTACCAATGAGTGGTCCTATGGGAGTTTTAACTTACCTAGACTTTGTATATGGTGGTGGTCGTGATAGCAATGCTGGTGGAAAAGTTACAAAGAGCGCCCCTCTTTTAATTAAAGCCAATGTTGAATTAAGCGCAACTGGTGATGAATTTGCTGCTAACGAAGTATTCTTCGTAGGTACTGGTGATTATGGAGCATATGAGTTAACTTACGTAGGTAAGTCTCGTATTGATGGTTACCCAATCTTCCGTGTAAGAGGTAAATCAACAGATGTTGCACAAGGTGCTAATGCTTATGCACAAGGCGAAGAAGGTTATGAAGCAATCTATGAAGCAATTGTTGCTGATGGAAGTGCTACTGATCTTTACTCTGATGATGCACTTAACACTTCAGTAGGTACATTTACTACTGCTGCTGAATATGTTAAAGCATTAGAAGATCATATTCCAGGTTTCTCAGGAAATGCGTTTGAATCAAACAACCCAACTACTGGTGCTTTAACTGCATCTGGTATTGATAGTACTGATCCATACGAAAGAGGAACAGGTGAATCAACACCAGATAACCTATTAGGTTTATCTTTATTCAACAAATCAGTATCTGCTAAAACTTATCAAGTTGCTGCAGCAGTTACTCGTGAGCAAGTACAAGACCTTAAACAATTTGGTATTGACGCAGTTGCTCAAGTAGAGGCGGTATTAGTTAATGAATTAACACAAGACATTAACAAACTTATTCTTGATCGTATTTTCCGTAATGGTGCTACTAATGCTAACAACGTAAATACTGTAGATGGAATTAATCTTTCTGCATATTTTGTTACTTCTGCAGGTAATACTACAGTTGATTTAGGTCCAGGTAATGATAGTAATGCTAATATTACTTTACCAGTTAATGGAACACTAGTTAACACAGGTGGAGAAACACAAGGATCGTTACAGCGTAGAATTCTTACTAAAATTCTTGCTGCGACTAACTTAATCTCTACTCGTGGTCGTAGAGGGCCAGCTACATTCGCAGTATGCTCTGGTCAAATCGGTACAGCATTACAAGATATCGCAGGATTTGTACCTTACCCATTAGCAAATACAGTTAATCAAGCAGGTGGATCATTATTCCCAATTGGTTCTGTTGCAGGTGTAACGGTTTATGTTGATCCTAACATGTCATGGAATGACTTAAGAGTTGCTATTGGTCGTAAAGGTGATGGTAATTCTCCTGGATTAGTATTTATGCCTTACTTAATGGCTGAATCTGTTGAAACAATCGCTGAAGGAACTATGGCTCCTAAAATCGCGGTTAAATCAAGATTTGCATTAGTAGACGCTGGATTCCATCCAGAAACAATGTACTACACTCTTGCATTTAAATTAGGTACTGGTGTAAACCTTATCTAATCTAACCAAGTTAGTATAAATATTAAAAGAGGCTCATTACTGGGCCTCTTTTTTGTTTTAAATTTTCTAATATATAAACTATAAAAAAAATATAAAAGCATGAATTTATTATCTTATGAATCTTATACTACTCTAAATGAATCAATCAATTCTTTTGATTCTGAAATTGAAAAAGTATTAACTGAAAGCATAGGTGCTGCTTTAGGTAGTCCTGTAAAATTTACTAAAATTAAAAATAACCTTAAAAAATATCAAAAATCTTTAGTAAACCAATCTATTAATGATCTGGACTTAGAAAAGAAAAAGTCAGCTGGTAATTTAGACCCAGATAAAAAAGCTACTCTTGCGGCTGCAAATAAACAAAAAAATCAAGCACTTAAGGATCAAGCCGATGCAATAAGTGCTAGGATTGATCAATTAGCTACATCTGATGGATTAAAAAAGGTTGCTGCTGTAGGTAAAAATCGTGCAAAATTAGCAGCAGCAGAAACTGCAGCAAAAACTGCTGATGGTGAAGAAGCTAAAGCATTAAACTTAAAAATACAAAAACTAAACTCCAAAATATCTAAAGATGAAAAAGAGCTTAAAGATTATGCTAAAGCTAACTCAGATGAAAAACCTAAAGAACAAAAAGTAGACTAAATAAAAAAATAATAATATGAAGCATTTACAAACATTTAATGAATCAGTTGAATCACAAATCAATGAAGCAAAAGGTGATATCATTGTTAAAAAATTAAATAATAAAATATTAGATACTATATTTGATAAGAGTCAAAATGTAAAAGCAGGGTATGATCCATCTGAAAAGGCAATAGAAATTTCAATGGATAATGATTTTATATTGACAATAGATGAATTAAAGAAATTAAATCAATTTGGGTTATTGTATGAAACTGAGCAATTAGATATAGATTATGAAGATGAAGGCCCTGATGATATTAAATATATGAACATTTATTATTTTAAAATAAATTAAATGTACAAGGTTAGAAAAATCAATTTTGGGTGGTACAGAAGGCGGCATGGTATTCTTTTAGAAAACTTGCCGCCTTTAAAGAAAAAGTTACTCATAGATCATGATCATATGAAATGGTTAAATTCCGATGTTCAGGCATTTGAGGTTATTTTTAAAGTTGAAGATCACAACGACCATGAAAGAAAAACTCGTAAGGTTTTTTGGAATCCTTTTAGAGAAACTTTTACAAAAATTAAACAAATAGAAAAAGATTCAAATCTAGTAGATTGGAACTGTGCAATATGTAAAGAACCAATTAAGTCAAGAATGAGCTTTAAAAAGATTGAAAACTTTGTTTGTAATAAATGTAGAGAATCTCATAATTCAAAAAATAAACAAATTGACCAAAGAATTATAGATTCTACTAATAAGTTTATGAAACATTGTAAAGGTCTATTAAGAAGGGAGCAACGTGAATTTATAAATTATGCAAAAAAATCATCAAAGAGATAAACATTTTTCTAATGATATTTTAGTAAAACATGTAAGAGTACTTCTTTCTGATGCATTATATACTTTAATACCTTTCTTTTTTAATTCTTCTGCAATATGTGGAAATGAAACAACAAACCTTTTTTCATAAATATGTTTGCTAGTAGGATTAACTGGGTATCCATCATGAAAATGTGTTTTATTTCCATTTCCTCCCATATCAAAACCTAACAAGACTATTCTAGTTGCTCCTAGGTGGTATGCTAAATTTATTGCTGCATATCCACTATTATCACCATGTGCTAATGATCTATTATCAGTTTCCAAACCGTGTCTAATACCTTTTTTTAATAGTCTTACGTCATTAGTATAAGGTGCACCTGAATTAATTGTATATTTTACTGCATTTGATGCATCAATATCTTTTTTATACCATCTATAAAACCTAGCATCAGTCCAATATATTACTTGTGCAGTTGGTATTGACATAAATGACTTATTGATTGCTATTACTGATTTATTGGATAATGAATTCCAATTAAAACCTTGTAATGATGGACCTCCACCTATTACATATACAGTTTTTCCTTTAAATATTGGAATAACAGAAGAGTATGTTAAGTTAGATGGGTTTCTACGAGGCCTATTCCTCTTTAAATTATTAGGTGATATAACTGTTGGTGTTTTAGTAGTTTTTCTTTTAGCCTTCTCTAAACTTCTTATTCCTCGTCTCCTTACTCTTGATTTTGGAATCTTTTTAGGATTAGTCATTATTTTTTTTATTGTGTTTGCCATATAGTTTATTTATTAACATAAACCAAATAGAGTTTTGTCCATATAAAAATAAAAATATAGATAAATGAAAAATATTCAAAATTTTCTTCTTACTGAAAAATACAGACCTAAAAATTTAGATGATCTTATTACTCCTAATAGAGTAAAAAGTAAATTAGAAAAAGGTGTATACCAGCATTTATTATTGTATGGTAGTCCTGGTACTGGTAAAACATCTGCGGCTAAGGCATTAGTAAAACATTTTAATCACCCATTTCTTTATATTAATGCATCAACAGATACATCAGTTGATATTGTTAGAAATCGTATTACTGATTTTTGTGCAAATCGTTCTATTATGGATGAACCAGGTAAAATGAAAGTTATTATTCTTGATGAAATTGATGGAGTATCTGATCAATTTTTTAAAGCACTTCGTGCAACAATGGATCAATTTTCAGTGAATGCTAGGTTTGTTGCTACATGTAATTATATTAATAAAGTACCAGATCCAATACAATCAAGATTTGAAATGATTGATTTTGATTTTTCTAAAGAAGAAGAATCTGAAATCATGAAAGGGTACATCATGAGAATTCTTAGTATATGTAAAGAAGAAGATTTAAAAATTGATAAGTTTGCAGCTGTTGAATTAGTAAAAAGAAAGTTTCCTGATTTAAGAAATATGTTAAATACCATACAAGGATTTAAATCACAAGGGAAAGATGAGGTTACTGTTAATGACATTAAGAAGTTTAATTCAGTTTATAAAGATGTGTATGAATTAATAATGGATAATACTGACCCTGTTCAAAATTATAAACACATGGTTTCAAATTATTCAAATAGAGTAGATGAAGTTTTACAATCATTAGGTGCTGAATTTATTGAATACATTAAACAAGAAAGACCCGCTAGTATATCTCTTATACCCCAAATAGTTGTATGTGTTGCAAAGTATCAGTCACAAAGACATATTGTAATTGACCCTGTAGTTTGTATGCTTGCATGCTGCTATGAAATTCAAACTATTGTTAACTCTTAAAAATATATTATGAGAAATGAATTTTTAAATGCATTAATATCTAAATACCCAAATTCATTAGAATTAGGACAAGCAGTCCAGCACTGGGTACACTTTAAAAAGGATAAAATTAATATAGGAATAACTGATGAATCTGAAATTGAGAGAATTTTTTTAGAGAAAAATTTTCAATTCAGACCTTAATTTGTTATATTTATATAAAATAAACATACTATGAGAAAAAACGGAAGGCATACACTAGTAATAGACGGTAATTATTTCTTATTTAGAACTTTACACGTATTACCTAAACCTGCTAAAGGTAAAGATATCTTAGGAACTAAAAAAGATATGAGTGTTTATATTCGTAAGCTATCAACTGATCTTTCATATCAAATCAGATTATTTGAGGGTTTAATTGATAATGTCGTCTGGACTTTAGATTCCAGGTCATGGCGTAAAGATTTTTACCCAGATGCAGATTATAAAGGAAATCGTGAACCTAATAATAAAATTAATTGGAATAATTTTTCTAATGTAACCGAAGAATTTAAACAAATACTTGCTCGTAAAGGCGTTATTATTAGTAAGGTTGATGGTGCTGAAGGTGATGATCTTATGTATGCATGGAATACCGAATGTATATCACAAGAAAAATCAGTTATACTATTTACAGGAGATCGTGATCTTATTCAATTGGTTAATTATAATCAATTAAATGGTTGCCATACTATTTTATTTTCACCAGTTAACAAAAAATTATATACATATCAAGGATTTTCTAATTGGTTAAACTCAACAGAAGAAACTGAAAAAGATAATATAGATTTATTTGATTCTTTAAAAACCCAAATATCACCAGAAAATAGAGTTAAAAAATTATTAAATCAATTTATTAGTCGTAAAAAGATTACTGTTGATGAAATTGATATAAAAGAATTTAGTTTTTGTAAAGTTTTAACAGGTGACTCTGGTGATAATGTACCATCTGCATATTGGTACAAGAAAACTTCAAAAGATGGTAAGAGTCGTACTTATAGAATCAGTGAAAAAAAGGCACAAGCTATTGTAACTGAATTTAAGAAGAAACATAATGACCTTAATATACTTTACTTATTTAATGAAGATTGTTTAATAGACCTTAGAAATATCTTAGTAAAAGTTATGAAAGCTACTCATATGAGCCCAGAACAAATTTTGGTTAATATCAAAAATAATATAAGCTTAATGATCTTAAATTCTAAAACTATACCAGAAAGTATATTAGATGAAATGTTTAAAACAATTGAAACTAAAATGAATTATGATTTAGTTGATCTCAAGGGTATATCTACTATGGATAAACTATTAGAAAATACAGAACATGCTAAATCACCTATTGATATGTCAGCCAAAATATTAAATGAAGATGATGATGATGATAATGATGATTCATGGTCATTTATTAAAGATAAAAAATCAAAAGGCAAAATATTTTAAAAATTAAAAAAATATATTAAACAAGCGATAGTATTAATGCTGTCGCTTTTTGTTTTTAAACTAAACAATATTCATAACATATAAATATAAAAACAATGAAATTATTTGATTATATAAAGGTACTCTTTGGTACTGATGCACAATGGGACAAATTAACAAATTATGATAAATCTAAAAACGAGTTTATGATTAGAAGATTTATGAGCATTAAATTCCCAACGCAAGCAAGTCTATTTAATATAATGAAAACTGACCCAGTAGGTCAAGCTGAATGTTGGAGAATGATAGGTTCTAAATTTAATAGAGTACCTGGTTTTATTTACACTAAAGTAAAAAAAGTACCTAAGAGTACCGAGTGGAAACCTAATCAAACTGTTGTTAATGAATATCTTAGAATTAATCAAATAGGTAAGAGAGAGTTTGAAGAAGCTTTACGGTTTTTTCCTACTGAAACTAAAAAATCTATAAAAACATTAGAAAAACAAATGGGTAATGATGATAACTGAAAAATTTCAATTAACTATACCTACACACATTAGCTTTACATTATATAAATATGATTATATTGATAGTGTTATAATTTCCAGAGTATTAAAAGAATGTAAAAACTATTCTTCTACATCTGATACTTATAAAATAAAAAAGGAAGACTTTATAAATTCTATTAAATCATCATCTAGATTAAGAGCAGAAATTAAAAGAATTAAAAACCAAGAAGGTAATCCTAACTTTAAACCTAACTCAATTTATTTTTTATTTAATATTATAGAAAGCTTAGTTAATTTAGACTGGGTATCTTTTAACATTTCACATGATAAAGAGTACTCTAGGTTATCAAAGTTTAATAAACAAGAAGTTTTAAACTTTTACTATAAAATAAAAGAAGGGTATGTTGATTTACCTAGTTTATTAGGAAGAGAAAAATTAGACTTATTTAATATGATGCTTATTAGTTTAAGTATAATTGATAATAATTTTTTAAATAGATCTTCTTATTTTTATATAAAAGCATCCGATTTTATTGATATATTAACATCCAGTGTTTTTAATCCTTCATTAGTTTCTATTTCTGATGATATTCTTAGCATGATTGATCATAAAATAGATGAAGATAATCCTGTACTCTTAATTAAAACTGACTATACTATCTACTAAAGAATATATAAATAAAAAGTAGAGTTATGTCAAATTTTTTAAATAAGTATTTCAATTCAAAACGAGAGTCTATGACTTATATTGTTATTTTACTTTGGGTAGGAATGGGAATATTTGCATCTTATTACGGAACTAACTTTAAAGATTTAGCTGCATATTTTATTTCACTTACTGGTTTTATTGCTGCTTATATCTTTGGTGAAACTAAAAGAAAAAGTACCAGTTCTTCAATACTTAAAAAAGGATCAAATAGCAAAAGAGAATTATTAACTTATTTAGTTATTCTTATATGGGCAACTGTAGGTGGTTGGGTTATATACAATAGTGGAGATTTAAAAGGTTCTAGTGCTTATTTTGCTGCATTAACTCCCTTTGTAGGATCGTATATTATAGGTGAAACTTTTAGAGAAAATAAATCATCTATAGAAAAAGAATCTTACACTCAAATTAATTCATAAATTTAATGGCTGTAAACGGATCTAATACAACAGAAAACGGAGATGCATTACTTATAAGTCTCAATGAACCTTATAATAATATAGTAGAGATCATTAGTTATGAAGATTCTATAAGAGGAGAAACAACTGATCTTTATTTTAATAAGCTGTTTAGGTGGGGTATCGATGGTGTATCATATTCTGACTGGATTAGTTTAACAGATGCTCATTTAAAAGCTTTATCATTAGATCCAAATAATCCTTTTTGGATTGAATATAAGTATGAACAGGTGGGCGATGGTGATTTAGAATTTAATTCTATTTCGCTAGAAATTGTTACAGATTCTGGTAAAATTTCACAAATACCACAAATAAGTTGCTGTGATAGTCAAAATCTTACAGGTTCACAAAATTTAGCAATAAGCTGTTGTGAAGAACCTTGGAATCCTTATGATTTAAGTAGGGCAAGCCAAGCATATAAACAATTATCATCAACCGTCAATAGCATTTTTGGCTTTTGTGTTAAATATTTCAAAACGGAAGCAGACCAAAGAAGTAAAGATGTCATATTAAAAGAATATTCATTATTTAATGTTATTAAAAGCAATGATATTAAAATACTAGTACCTGATAATGAATTACCTACTAGGGCAATTCAATTTAATCCTCTTATGATGGATTACCCAACACAATTTGAAATTCATATTGTAAAAAGTGAATTTGAAAAAATATTTGGTATTGGTTCAAGGCCACAAATGAGAGACTATTTATATTTTGAACAGTATCTTAATAAAATGTATGAAATCGACGCAGTAGCTGAATCTGATGATTTTTTATATGAAGGTGCTTACTGGAGAGTTAGTCTTGTTGCATACCAACAAAGAACTGCTGTACAATATCCTGATAAACATATTGAGGAAGAAAAAGATGAAATAGTTACCAGTCTTGATATTTTTGAAAAAGAAAGAAATACGGAATTTGAAGATACAAGAAAACCTAATCAATATAATACGATAGGTACTCTTAATAATGATTATGTTAGAAGAATCCTTGATAAAAACTTAATTATTAAAGAAGAAAAGGTTTATAATCAATGGACTGTTATTTCAAAGTATCATTATGATTTATCATCTATGAATATTGGTGATGAAAGTGTAGTATATAGATATACTGAAGGGTGGAGTTCAGATGATTCAAGATCTTTTACTTCATGGATTAGGCCTAAATATAATAATCCGATAGGTAGTAATATATTAATTTCAAATATTACTGATTCAGGTGACGGTGTCATATTTGAAACTCCAGGGTTGCCTACTAACACTAACAAAAAAATAAAAGTAAATGATTGGGTTTCTGTAAAAGGTACTAAATCATATAATGGAATTCATCAGGTAAAATCTATAAATGAAAATAGTATTACTCTTAATGTTCCATATATTGATAATTTAACATTAGGTACACCTAGATTTAATAAAGAATCTCATAATACATTTATTAAATATGAAGATAATACAACGAATCCTAATATTTATTTTAGTATTACATACACACCAAATTGGGTTATAATTCATATAGGAAATAAATCTTACAAGTTTAATGTATCTAAAAACTCAGAATCATTAAATAAAGATAACTGGTATTCTTTTGTTATTAATATAAATAATTTGGCAAAACAATTAAGTTTATTTGTTTATAAAATAAATGTACCTACTAACAATAGTAAAAGAGATGGAGGTATAGTTAAAACCTATTCTCATACAATTACACCATCTGATATGACGGTACCACAAGGGTTAGAATGGAAGCTTATTGCAAGTAATACTGATTTAACAAATATAAGATTATGGAAATCTCCTATTGAAGAAGAGGAACATAAAAATATATTAAGCCAATATGTTGTTAATGATACCAGTCTTACTCTAATTTTAGATAATGCTACACCACAGCTGAGATTAGAAAGAGTAGAAAACCCAAGGTAATATAAAATAATTCAGCAAATAGATATCTATTCTAGCCGTAAAAGCTTTTTTATATATGTAATATATAATCTAAATAACTTACATAATGAAAGAAGAATCTAAAGAAGAATTAAGATCATCACTTGACGACTTAATTGGGTATGACTTACCTAATGAAGTTGAAGGGTTAAATGAGACTCATGAATTAGATAAAGTAAAGGCAGAAACAACGCAATTTGTAGGTATTCAAAAAGCAAAAAAGAAAGCCACAAAAGTAATGGGAAGTCTTCTTAAATTTTATTTAAGTGAAGAAATTATTGAAGAGCATGAGTATATAAAGGCTAAACAAAAAATAGATACCACGGCCTTAAGTATGTTAATTAGGCAAATGGAAAATAGTGAACATGCAATTACTATATTAATGGACACTATAAATGAAGGGGATGTTGCACCTAGGATGTTTGAAGTTTTAAGTGACTTACAAAGAACATTGTTAGATATTATTAAAAGTCAAACTATGTATATGGTGGCAGTTGAAGAAAATGCTAAAAAAATGTCTAGAGACTTGGATGTTTATCAAAATCAGTCATCAAGCTCTAATAAGTCTAAAGGTAATGGTGCAAAGTCTAGAGGAACCAAAGATTTAATGAAAGCTTTACAAAGTAGTATAAAAAATGAAAACATACAAGATGTTGATTCAAGTGAAGATGTTGAATAATTATATTCTTGTTAAAGATTTTAAACAAGAAGAAAAGGTTACTAAAGGTGGTATCATTATACCAAAAAGCGAAAAATGGAATCGCATGGCAACTGTTTTGGCTTGCGGAGAATGTGACCAAGTAAAAAAAGGAGACGTTATAATGAAAAATTTAGGAAAAGGAACACCGATGATTCTTAATGATGTTGAAATGGAAATGATTCATATAAATAATATTATGTGTATTGTTGAAAGTAATGAATAATAAATGCAAAAACCACAAGCAAATAGTGCAGGATTTGAGCTAACAATTAAAAAAGGAGCTGAATCTTTTTCATGGTCTTCTAAAAAAGTAGAGCAGTTAATGGCTGCAATAGAAGATGGGTATAAACCAAAATCTACTCCGTTTTATGAAGGTAATACAAATTTACGAAAAGGAAATATAGTTTTTGAGTATACTGACCATGAATTAAGAGAAATACAAAAATGTGCAAGGGATATAGTTTACTTTGCAAATAATTATTGTACTGTTATGACTGATGAGGGGTTGCAGACAATAACCCTTAGGCCTTATCAAGAGGATATGTTAAGACAGTTTCAAGATGAGAGATTTAATATTTGTCTAGCTAGTAGGCAGGTTGGAAAATGTCTTACATTTTCCACCGAGATTATAGTTTTAAAGAACGGTAAAGGAATTAAAACTACAATAGGAAATTTATATTTTGAAACACTTAAACTACAAAGACCACTTACTTTAATTGAAAAAATTAAATGGTCTTTATGGAAAGCTTATACTTGGTTAGATTCATTTGACAGAAAGCAAGAAGAGTCTTAAATATATAATAAAATAAAGATTATATGGAAAAGATTTGTAAACAGTGCCAAGAAAAATATCAAGCTAAAAATAATAGATCAACTTATTGTAGTACTAAATGTAAAAATAATGCATCTTTTATTAGAAACCAAGAAAAACTTAAACAAGGTATCGAAGGTGATGACTATGTAATTGATAAGTGGAATGGTTATGCAACACCAAGAATTTACGGAGCATGGATGAGATCTATGCACCCAGGTAAAACTACACAAGATTATCTTAATGAATTTCCAGGTGCTCAACTTGCATGTAAAAAAGATAAACAAGCCACTTCTAAAAATTCAGGTATTCATATGAAGGATCCTAAATACAGAAAAATGGCTAGTAATGCAATTAAAGGCAAAAGAAATCCTAATCATAAATCAAAAACTACATTACAAGAAAGACAAAAAAGAAGTCCATTTTCAGAAAATTTTAAAAACCATAAAAACTTAAATGATCGTGATACTTTTTTAGAATCTATCGATTGGTCAAAAAGAATAACAAGTACACAATTGGAATGGTGGTTAAACAAAGGTTATTCTAAAGAAGATGCTAGAGAAAAATTAAAAGAAAGACAAACTACCTTTACATTAGAAAAATGTATACAAAAATGGGGTAAAGAAAAAGGTATTCAAAAATTTAAGGAAAGACAAGAAAGGTGGAAAAAATCTTTATACGAAACTTTTGAAAGGGAAGGTGATGGTCGTAGCCCTAGTAGTAAGTTTGCAAATTCAATTATAAAAGAACTTTGTGAATATTTAAAAATAGAAATACCACAAAAAGAAAAATGGATTAAAAATAAGGAAACACAAAAAGCATATTCATATGATTTTACATATAATAAAAAGATCATAGAATTTAATGGCGACTATTGGCATTGTAACCCTAAACTATATGAGGCAGATTATTTTAACAAAAATAAAAGTTTAACTGCTACTGAGATTTGGGAATATGATAAAGAAAAAGTTAAAACTGCTGAAATGTATGGATATCAAGTCTTAATTGTTTGGGAGCATGATTGGTTAAATAATCATGAAAGAGTCTTAGACAATTGTAAAAAATTTATAGATAATGATTAATTTACTAAAAGGTATAATTCTGATACTCATTGGATTTATAGAAACTATTGAATATCGTTCAGTTGATTTAGATCAAAATGATATTAATAAAAAGATTATGAATACAATTAATATTTATGATGTTAGAATTGATACTGATACCGGTTGGGAAAGAATTACACATGTTCATAAAACACAACCTTATGATATTTGGAAAGTTAAGCTTAATAATGGCATGTATCTTGAAGGGGCTGATAATCATATCTTATTTACTGAAAAATTAAATGAAGTATTTATACGAGATTTAATTGTTGGTGATTATATTATGACCCGAGAAGGGCCTGTTGAAGTTACACAATTAATTAAATATAAGCAAAGTGTTTCTATGTTTGATGTAACTGTGGATAACCCTAATCATAGATACTGGAGCAATGATATACTTTCACATAACACGATAGGATCTTCTATTTTTATTGCATGGTATTCTCTTTTTAATTTTGATAAAAATTCTTTAATACTGTCAAATAAAGGTAGTACAACATCTGAAATTATTGATAAGGGTAAAACAATATTAGAACATTTACCTTTCTTTTTAAAGCCTGGTATTTTAAAATGGGATGTATTTAACACTAAATTTGATAATGGTTGTAGGATCATTGGACAAACCACAACAAAGAAAGCTGCAATTGGTTTTACTATTCACCTATTGTTTATGGATGAGTTTGCCCATATACCAAATAATTTTGTTAACACTTTTTACGAAAACGTATATCCTACTGTTTCTGCTTCTAAAAACTCAAAAGTAATTATAACCAGTACACCAAATGGTTTTAATAAATTTTATGATATCTATTCTGCTGCTGAAGCAGGTAGGAGTGAATATGTACCTTTTAAAATTGATTGGTGGGATGTGCCTGGACGAGATGAAGAGTGGATGAAAAATGAAGTTGCTAATTTAGGTGATGAAGAAGCATTTAATAGACAATATGGTAATCAGTTTATAGCAAGTTCTTCTCTATTATTAAGTGCTGATAGTTTAAAGAAGTTAGCAATAAACCAAAAGGAATTTATTTTTTATGACATACCAGAATTAGAAGACATTGGTTTAGATTATAGTGGTTTAAAATGGGATCCTAATTTTGATGTTGAAAATGATCCTGCTGATGACTCAAACTATTGGGTATTTTCAGTTGATTTAGCAGAAGGAAATGGTGGGGATTATTCTATCATTAATATGTTTAAAATTGAGGTAATGGATTCATCTGATTTTAAAAAAATAATTACACCAGGTGCTTTTGTTGACTTTTTTAGAATAAGACAAATAGGTGTTTTTAGAAGTAATCAGCACACTATTGAGGATTTTGCAAAAATACTCTATACAATAGGATTTGATATGTTTTATTCTGAAAATTTAAAACTTATTATAGAATGGAATATGTTTGGATCTGAATTAATAAAAAGATTAGAAACTGTATTTCCTAGAAGAAATAATTTTGATGAAGAAACTATTGTTAAATTTAAGCATCGTGTTGATGCAAGATCTAAAGATTTTGGCTTAAAGGTAAAGAAAGATAATAAACCTATATTTTGCCAAAATTTTAAAAAATATGTATCACAAAATAAAATAATACTAAACGAAAAGAAAACTGTTAAAGAAGCAGGTACATTTGGAAAATTACCAAATGGATCATATGCAGGGCAGTTAGGTCATGATGATCTTATTATGACAAGTATAAATTCATCTGAATTTTTTACCACTACCGACTTTTCTGAATTTGTTGAAGAATTATATGATTTAATTGATCCGGATATACAATTTAAAATTGATGAAATTCTTGAAAGGGATTCAAAGGGTGGGGATCTCAATTATGATATATACGATTTGGTATAAATTATCTTAATGTGGTAGATATATAAAAAAACTAAAAAAATATAATATAAGATGGCACTAGATCCACAAATAGCTTCAATAAAAGCATCAGGGACATACAGGTTTGAATTCGATAAGAGCCAAGTAGTAGGAGTTCCAGCGAATCAAACGAGATTAGTTGTCGGTTTTTCTAAAAAAGGACCTTTTAATACACCTGTTTTTATTCCAGATTCTTCATTCTTTAAACAAATATTTGGAGAAATTGATAGAAACTTAGAAAAAAAGGATTCTTACTTTCATAGGAGTTGTTTATCAGCTTTAGAAAGAGGTCCAATATTGGCACTTAATCTTCTATCTCTTGATTCAGATGATAAGAGCCAGTATATGAAAATGGCAACTGCAGCTACACCTGATGCACAATCTAATATAGCTTCAATTGCTGAATATTCTAAATTTTATAATCAAGACAAGTTTTGGTTTCCAGACTCTGAAGCATTTTTAAATAACGTTACACCAGCAGTTAATAGAGATTCAATTAACTCTACAACTACTAATGACCTTTTAGATTTTACTAATTTAGGTAAAAATCCAATATCTGTTATTGTTAAAAAGGCTGCGCCACAAAATGTAGGAGGATTTAATGTTACTGTTGATGAATGGTACGGTTCTGCAAATGTACCAGGCTTTTTAAATAAAGATAGTTTGGTATCTGACTTTATGGTTGATGTTTTTGTAATTGAAGGAAACTTTGGTGGTGATTTTACACAATCTCAACCTTATGATAGATTTTCAGCAGATCCAATATTTCAAGATTATTTTGATCCGACAAAAGGTTTACAGAGAAGAAAATTTTCATCAGATGAAACTGATACACAATTAGCAGAATTTTTTAATTTAGGAGAGGTTAATTTAATTGCTTCTTATACTGCATCTCTTTTACCTGACTTTGTTGATTTAGTTGGTAATAATTTATTTATTGAAAAAGTAATAAATGCAGACTCTGCAACTACAGGGTTATTCTGTGCAGTTAATGAAGATTTATTTAGCGGTGACTTTTTAATTGATGGTGTTGCTGGTGGTATTGATTTAGTTGGTCATAATATTGAGTATACACAATCAACATCATTCCAAGGAGATGTTAATTTCTTATCATATCATGAAACTATAGTTTCTGATATTGAGGAATGTAGAAATACAGCAACTGTTAATACCCAAACATTAAGCGGAGCTGATTCAATTTCAGTTACTACACTGTCAAACGGTAACATTCAAATACAAGTACAAGATATTACTGGTAGCACTCTTTATGATGTATTAGCTGATATGACATCTAATACTGCTACGACAGTAGGTACTTATTTATATGATACTGTAAATAATGTATATGTTCCAGTTATTAATGTTAATGTAACACCTACTGTTGCTACTATTACATTATCTGGAGTTGGTACTTCTGCTAGCAGTTTTCCAACAGCACCAGGTACAGTACTTTCATATATTAATGAATCTGACTTTAGTATTATAGCACAAGAATGGAACGGTACTGCACCAACATCAAATATTATAGGATCTTATGGTAGTGATCTTTATACTAATTTTACTAATGGTATTCTTACTGATGGTGATGAGGCAGTATATGAAGTAGGTGGTCAACAATATACATCATATTTAGTATTTAATGAAATTGCATATAATTATATTCATATAGCATCACCTACAGGATCTGCTAATGCAATTGCAATATCAGATTCAAATTATAATTTACCTTCGGTTAAAATTACACCGTACGAAGAAGACTCATTTACAAACGTAACACCAATTACCCAATTTAATATCGATGGTGCTGGTTTATTTCTTAATACTTTAGGTAACACTGTATCTGCAAATTGTTTAAACATACAAACACTGAAAGGTTCTTTAAATACAACTATAGATATTATATCAGATTATACAACTGATACTAAACTTAAACCTAACCAAGTTCTTATTAATTCTAATTCACCAGAAGCTGCAGATTTAGATGTAGGTAATTATATGGTACATGATGAAGGTGGTTCTACTGGACATTCAAGATTAACAAGAATTAATCAAACTTCTGGTGGTTTAACATCGGCACAATATTCTTCAATACCAGGAGGACAAACCGCTATCTTAGTTACATGCCAATCAGAAATTTCAGTTGACACTGTGAATAATATTAAAAAGGTAGAATTATATTATCCTATTGATCGTTGGGTTGATTACTTAAATGTATTTACATTTGATGGTTTTAAATTAGATGCAACAAAACATGTACCTGATGGATCAAATGATCGTCAAAATGAAATATTAAATGGTACACTTAATGGTACTAATTTATTTAAAGCTCTTACTGATAGAGAAGTAATTAATTTTAGATATGTAGTTGATACATTTGGAAATGGAATTGAAAGTGGATCTAAATCATTATTTACAAATTTATGTCAAACTAGAAAAAACGCATTTGCAATATTAAATGCTCCTTCTGCAAAAGACTTTAAAAATAATACAGACCCTTCATTTACTGATTCAACTGGTGCATTATCAACTAAGTTTATATCAGAAGGTGGAGATTTAAGTAGAAACCCATCAGTTAGATATTCATTGCCTTCACCTACACAAGGTGCAAGTTGGGGATCATTTTATTTTCCTAATATTACAGTAAGAGATTTAGGTAAAAATATAAATGTACCACCTGCTGCTTATGTTTCAAATAACTTTATTGCAAAATATGCAAATGCGCTACCGTGGTCATTAGTTGCAGGTGTTCGTAGAGGTGTCGTTGGTGGAACTGGTGTTGTTGGGTTAGAAATTAATCTAGATAAAGAAGATCGTGAATTTTTAGAACCGTTTGGTTTAAACCCAATTGTGTTTCAAACTGGAACTGGTCCTACAATTTTTGCTAATAAAACTGCACAGCAAACAACAAGATCTGCATTAAGTTCAATTAATGTTAGAGAGGTTGTAATTTATATCCAAGATGGTATCGAAGCAATTTTAAGAAACTATTTGTTTGAATTTAATACACCTCAAACAAGATTGGAAATTAAGACACTTGCTGATAACTTCCTTACAACAGTACAAAATGATGATGGTGTATTTGATTTTAGAAATGTTATGGATGAAACAAATAACACGCCTGAAGTAATTGATCAAAACATTGGTATTCTGGATACTTTTATTGAACCTGTTAGAGGAATGGAGGTATTAGTACAAAGAACCACTATTTTAAGAACTGGGGCAATTAGTACAGGAAACTTTCAATAATAAATAAAAAACAAAGGTCTGTAATATGACCTTTGTTAAATTAAATCATTAACCAATAATAAATAAATAAAAAAATAAAATAAGATATGCCATTACCACATTATACACAAGCAAGGGCAAGCAGTCAACGATTTGAACCAGTACAACCTAATTTATTTGAGGTTACTATATTTACTCCTAACGGGGATGACACTGGTCTTTTATTAGAGCATGTTAAAACTATAGGAGGTTTAAACAATTTAAATCCTGCAGTTGATGCAATTGCACAAAAATATAAATTTGCTGATCGTTCATATGCAGGTATGCCAGGACAAACATTTGCTGATTTAACTCTTAATTTTACTCTTAACTTAAATGAAGCAAATGAAAACTATATTTATAACCAAATGAGAAACTGGTATAAATTAACATATGATCCTTTAACTGGTGAAATGGGACTTAAGAGAGATTATGTTGGTAGTATGATTGTTGTTCAGTATAATAGAGCAGGTGATATTTATAGAAGAATTACTCTTAAGGATGTATTTCCAACAGGGCAACCTGATTTTGTAGATGAACTAAACTATGAAACACCAGATCCTGCTGAATTAACTATGACTTATCGTTGTGATCATTGGGTTGAAGAAAATGTAGGAGGAAATTAGATTATAATTTAGAACATCATTAAAAGTAAAATTATAAAATAATTTAAACCAGCTTTATGCTGGTTTTTTTTTGTCTTTAAACTTTGATATATTAATATAAATTATAGATTATAAAATGATACTATTTAAAACTGAAAATAATAAAGATGGGAAGATATTTATTGGGATGTCTGAGAATGATAATCCTCATAATTTAGGAACGGGTAAATATATAAAGCAAGCAATTAAAAAATTTGGTACAAATTCATTTACTAAAGAAGTTCTTGAAACTTTTGATAGAAAAACACCATTAAGTGAAATAATGGATCGTGTTGAATTTTGGATTAAGGAATTTAAATCAGATAATCCTAAATATGGATATAATGAAAGTATTAAGGAAACTATACCTCAGAAAAGAAGGCTAACAAGAAAAGTACAAGTATTGATAACGCCTGATGATGAAGATTCTTTAAATAGTATTATTATTCAAAAATCAATGGAAAGTAATACCAAACCACAATCAGTATCTAAATATGTTAGGCAATTAATAGTAGAACATATAATCGAGGAAACATCAACTGATAAAATAATTACAAATAAAAGAATTAAATAATGGATAACCACGAAGAAAACATTAAAAAGGAATTTGCAGCAGCAGAAGGAATTAATCAACAAGAAGCTCAGCAGCCTGAAGAAAAAATTACCAACTTAGGTAAAGTTGACATTAACAAAGGATCAGGTGTAATAGGTCCTGACGATCCTGAGATACAAAGAATTCAAAATGCAGCTGGGTATATATCACTTGAGCTCACCGATTTACCATCTAAAGGTAGGTTTTATCGTAAAGATTTAAATCTAACTATTAGAGCTGCTAGAGTAGGCGAAATAAGAGATTTTTCAACTATTGATGAGAATAATATTAGAGATGTTGATGAAAAACTAAATACTATATTAGTATCATGTACTAGAGTAATGTTTGGTAATACTAAAGGTTCATATAAGGACATTCTTGAAGAAGATCGCGTTTATGTTATTCTTAAAATAAAGGAACTTACATTTAAAGATGGTGAAAATAAATTAATGATGCCAGTCAAGGAAAAAAAATGTACTACAGGTAGTTGTGAAGCTCAAGAATCTGTTGAATTGGTCACACAAAATTTACAGTTTCATAAAGAAGATGAATTAATTGCTAAGTATTATGATGAAGAATCTAGAGCATATGTTATAGCTACAAAAAATCACGGTGAAATTATTATGGCTCCACCTACTATCGGTGTTATGAGATCAATTACTGATTATATCAGAGAAAGAGAAGAAGAAGGTCAAAAATGGGATAAATCTTCATTACAAATACTTCCTTATTTACATAGAGAATGGAGAGGTTTTTCTAAAGAGCAAATCTTTTCAGAAATAACAAATTTCCAGGGTTGGTCAACATCAAA
>Ga0209953_1000037_pt1 | contig 57230 bp, 48 predicted proteins | sample SalPonred_H2O_MG_FD_185713 | JGI IMG/M metagenome (GOLD analysis project Ga0209953, IMG submission 185713) | Salt pond water microbial communities from South San Francisco under conditions of wetland restoration - Salt Pond MetaG... | ecosystem: Environmental > Aquatic > Non-marine Saline and...
CCAACAGGTAATGGTCCATTTGTAGCATATTTTTTACGATCCTCATTAGTCAAATCCACTGCTTCCGATCCGCCTAGTGCAGGGACCATTTGATTAACAAAATTACCTGGAACGCAGGCGAACCAATATCCTTTACCAGACTTACCGTCTAAAAATACCACCAAAACATTTGTACCTACATCAGGAGGGACAAACCACATTCCGTAACTTTTTTGTGTGTTATTAAAATCTTTGTTATCTATACCGGTAAATGCAGTATGTGTATTTCCAAAAAACGGAAATGCCGGTTTTACCTCATAAGGAAAATCGCCTTGTTCATTACCAACATTTTTAACAAGAGTGACTTGTAATCCTCCGCCAAATGTAGGATCTAAATGGCCTATTACTGTAGCAAGTTGAATACCTTCACCTGGATTAGGGCGGTTAGGATTATTATCTGGTAGTCTTTTTTCAAACATTATTGTTTAACCTTGTTAAGTAAATTTTGTTTTTGTGTTTCTAGTTCTTTAATTCGTTCTATATCTTCGTTAAGATCGCCAGCATCAAGGAATAGTTCAGTTTGAGGACGACTAACAGGTGTAATATTATCATAGGCTGCTTCTTCTGCATCTCTGTATGGCTGTCTAACTTTATCGTATTCTGCACGTAGATTATCGATTCTTTGTTTTTCTGCTATAGCAGCAGGATCATTAGGGTTTGCTTCAACAGCTTTACCAGCAGCAACAATATCTTTAAATTCGTATCCTTTATCATAAGTTCTTTCAAGTTCTTGTCTATCTGCTGTTGCTTGTTCGGCTATTGCTCTTCTTCTATCAATTTCGGGCTGAAGTGCATCCTGCTGTGCAAAGTTTTCTTGTAACTGCTGCTCTAGTTCTGGTCGAGTTCCGCCAGCTCTTTGTTCTATTTGTGCAATTTCGTTATCAATTTCTTCTATTTGAGATTCTACAACACCTTCTTCATTTTCAGACAGTCTGGTTTCTTCATCGGCTAACGGTGTTTCTTCAAAATCAGGAGTATTTTCTTCGCTTACAGTTTCTGAATCTGTGGGCTGTTCTTCTTGTCCTCCAGTTTCTGTTTGAACATTTTCACCAGTGCCGTCTGGTGGTGATGGAGGTGGCTGATCTGGCCTTTCGTTTGATTGAGACCTAATTTCTGTAGAAGCTGCAGAGTCAATAAATCTATCAATTTTAATATTAAAACTTTTTGTATCGGGTGCAATGTGTTCTGCCGGTTGCTGTTTGGCAAATTCTTGGTCAAATACACCTACAGATTCTTTTTCTTTATCTAATGACTCATCGAAATCTATAGATTGGCCTCGCATTCTAATACATTTTAAAGTTTGTTTAAACAACCCGTCTTCAAAAATATTAACACAACTGATGACTTTGTAAATTCCACTAAATGGGCTAATAACTTCTTCTTTAGAAAAGTTGTATAAACTAGTCGAAGTATTAACATCTGCCGGCGTTCTAAAAGTGATATAAATGTAGATATCACTGCCTTCGTAGTTCGCAGTACCGTCTTCGTTTTTAAGTTCAGTTTCATCCGATGGGGGTGAAAAGTAATTAGTCAGGCCGCTGTCAACCATCCAATACGGATCACCCATTATTTCTAGATTGAGATTTACTAGATCAACATTATTATTAAGAAATGCATTGTTAAACATCATTGCAATTTCTTTTTCTCTAGTACTTGTACCTTCTGCATCAGAACTTTCTTTATAAGGTGCTGATTTTCTAATTCGGGCTGGGAAATAACCAGTTTGTACTTTAAGAGGATCGCCTGTGCCTGTTTCCAACGGTGTCGGCGAATCGCCATCGATAACGATGCCACCTTGATTCTTTTCTACTTCATCGCCAGTTTTGCCAGGGGGACTGCCAGTGATTGCATTAAAGAATTGATTTTTAATACTAATATCAAATTTTAAGACGTCTGTGTTTTGCCCTGTGTAAATATAATTGTAAGCTTTGACAATTTTTTTGGCTAACTTATCATATCCTACTGGCGGAGTAGTTGGGTTTGTAAAAATGCTGTGATGTATTTTAAATGGCACAACACGATATGTTATTAATCGACTGTAATCGCCAACTAGCTTGTCATAATCTAAAAACTGTATTTGAGCATCTATTCTGAACCAACTTATAAATCCTTCATCATCTATATTGCTAGGTTTAAGTGCATCTGCTGCATATTTTGAACTTAAAATACTCTGAACTATGATTTCAGTAAGGCTTTGATTTTGTTTAAAATGAAAAGTTCTCTGTTTAAAATCGATCTGCATTTTGTCACGAATAATTCTGCCTGTTTCTTCATCAACAACATCAGTAGCACGACTAAATTTATAGTTTCCTCCACTAGATTCGTCGAACCCAAAAACACTGGCTCCTATTGGGTTTTCTCCAAATTCCAGTTTAATATCCGAGCCAACACTGCTTATCGGGCGAGCTGAAAATCTATTAATTAATTGTGTAGCAGTGTTAGATCCAGAAGCGACTACACTGCTTACAAATTGATCAGAATTGGTAGGGAATTCTACAATGTACACATCAGGTTTTCCGATCAGTCCTGCCTCGACTAATCTGCTTTCATTATTGTTTAACACGCTGGTTAAACTGTCTGAACCTTCTACCAGTAGTTCTCTAACTGTACCCTTTTTTCCTGGACTTATTGCAATATCTTTAAAAATAGAATTTATAGTATTACTGTATGCACTGTGATTATACGGTATGGCGGTCAGTTTATATGTACTTCCGCCTTCATTAACATCAAAGGTTGTATTTGTAATTTTAACTGTAAAAAACTTTGGTTTAATAGTAGTAAATGGTGTGCCATCTTCACTGTAACCTTGCATGTCTAGTCTAAACACATAAGGAGCATTATCTAAATAGTTTGCATATCCTGCATTAAGAGCAGCATTTTGCATACTTTGTAATAAGATGCCCATACTATATGGTTCATAGATTTCTAATTCAAACAGTACAGCATTAGAATTACCGGTTTGAGGAGTGGCTGTTATTATGGATTTCATTTCGAAACTTTCGACAAAATATTCCGGACTTCCATGAAATGTACTAACACGCTGACTGTTAAATCTTCCAGCACTTGAAAAGATAATATTTTCTAAACTTGCAGGATTATTTCTATATAAATCTGGTTGATTAAATTGATCTTTAGTTAAACAAGCCATGGTCCAAAGAGGAGTGTATGATGCAAACTGCTCTAATGGGTTTAATAATCTGTTAGGCAATTTTTCATTCGATGTAGGCTGTGTTTTAGTAGGATCTGTTATTTGTTCAACAGGTTCCCCATTTTGAAAATCTTGGATGGCTCCTTGAAGATCTAATCCTGTAATAACTGTAGCTTCGCCTTGATTAACCTTTTCGCTGTCATTGGCTTTTTTATATAACGGCACGCCATTTTCATCTCTACGAAGTTTGCCATCTGGACCAAACTTTTGCTGATACTGATCTAGTTGTTCTTGACTTCCGTAAACTCTTGATTTTTTACCATTTACAATAGTATCAACATAGGGTTGACTCCTATCAATATTATAGTTGCCTGTTGACAAACTTCCAGTGCCACCTGTGGTAATAACTTTGCGTTCAACAAAATCTACCATGTTATACTCCTAAGTATTTTTGTAAGTTACTTTTTTTAGGAAGGTAAATTGATACACCTGGTTTAAAATCATAAATTGGATCTTTTAACACACTCATATTTCTTTGCACAAAAACCCACCATAGTTTAGCATTACCATAAAGGTCGTAGGCCAACAAATCTGGGCGATTTTCATATTGATTTTCTATAACATACAATACATCATTCTGTTCGGCTGGAACTGGGCGAATAGTTAAAAGTTCTAGATAGCTTCTATTTTGCTTGGTCTGTGAATAAGGACTGGATTTTGGATATGTTGCCATTATAAGTATCCTATATCTTTACTGCTAGAGCTGGTTAGGTTACCTGTAGCATATGCTCTTAGATCAAACTCTCGTAAATTTCGTCTGTTGTATATTGGCTTTAGAGTTACTGAAAGTCTACTCACAATCGGTACCCAAGTTGCTTCAACTTCTCCAGGTACTGAACACTTAATATAGTTTACATCTTCTTCTAAGTTTAAATTAAAACTTGTTACTACAACAGGAACATTGTTAAACATGTTTGTTCCATAGCCGCTCAAATGGCAAATCACAGGAGGATTTCCTACATTAGGTCCTTGTCCATAAAACATTTTTGTAGCAGTCTTGAAAAATGTTACTGCGCATAACCAATAATATGCGTCTTCATTGGTTTCTGCAGAGAACTCTCCACTGATTTGAATATCATCAATTTGACTGTTCTTATAAGCTAGAATGGGATAATTAGTATGTACTGGGTCGATTTGTGTGTAGTTTGCTCTTGATGAGAAAGTAATTTGAGGCGTATATGGAAAAACTACGCCGCCTGTAGTGGCTAGTTTTGTAAACATACCGCCATTAAATAAACTGAAATCTGTTTTAATTCGAACACGCCAATCGTTTTTATTACTAGCCTTTAATACCAAAGGCTCATTGGGAACCTGAGCAAATACATCTGCTCCTTGAGGAATGTTGGCACCACGTCTGAGACTTAACAAGTTACCTGCTATACCTGCTGCTTTGCTAAACACCCCAGCTGTTTGGGAAATCCCCGATGCAACATCACCTAAACCGAATTTACTTGCAACTGCTTGTATATCTGCGGCAGTATTGGCGATAACTCCGGCAGCATCCGACGCTGTGGTTAAATTTTCTCCAACAGTTTTGGTGTTAGATACAGCACTTGCAGTTTTTCCAAATGCAGTTTTGATGCCGTCAGGCGCATTTGGTTGTCCATCTGCATTTAAAAATCCTTCTAATCCGCCAAGAAGACCTGACGCGGTATCTCCGGATATGAGTCCGCCGCTTTCGGCTTCAATATCTTTGCTGAGTTTTGCTTTGTCAATTGCGGCAAACTCTTGTGCCGCTGTAGCAATATCAATATCGTACTGGGCATTTGCAGCTTGTATATCTGCAACAATTTTTGCCTGTGGGTTAGAGGGCAATCTTGGCATTTTGGTATCTTTATCCTATCTTTTATCTATTTATTCAGCAAATAATATGCTACTATATTAATCAAGGAGTCCTTTACATAATGACAAAAAGAGTAAAATATCTAAACAATCGAGACTTATTAAAAGAAATACACAAAAGCAAAAACACATATTGCAGTTTTACGGAAAAAGAATACAATCAATATGATTTGATTGTTTCTGACCTTGATAAAATTCATGTGAGGACAACAGCAGAAGCAAAACGCAATCAAGCTTCTAGAATGGCTAAGGCTGCCTATGAACAAGCCTGTGCCGTAGCAACTGGAAAGAAACCTACACAAAAAGAATTTGAAATTGATTATCGAAAAATTGCAAAAACAGATGTGGTATTTAGAGTAATGTCTTTTGAGCATATTCCGCTTGCACCTGGCAGGAAGAAAACTGTAAAAACCACGGCAGACAAGCATGAGAAGGTAAATTTTCCTCCGTTTCAACATTGGAAGTTTGATGATAACGGAAATCTTATCTGTGTAGGAAAAAGTCATTGGAAAGGCGATATTCACACTGGTGAATTTTGCAAAGAACATGGAATGACCACAAACGAACTGGCTAAAATGTGGATGAAGCTCTGCGAACGCTATGCTACTCGTGGCAATGTCCGTGGATATACTTATAATGACGAAATGCGTGGGCAGGCTATTTTACAGTTAGCACAAATTGGTTTACAATTTGATGAAAGTAAATCAGATAATCCGTTTGCATATTATACCGCGGCTGTTACAAACAGTTTTGTTAGAATTATCAATATTGAAAAGAAAAATCAAAACATTCGAGACGATATTTTAGAAATGAACGGTATGAATCCTAGTTGGACTAGACAAAACGAAGGCAGGGACAACGGTCTTGTTCATGAACGAGGTACCGGAAAGGATACTGACTGGGATTGACATTTGTGTATAAAGATCTTACTATGTTATTGAGGTATATTAATGGCACTATTTAAAAAGGCTGCTTGTTTCACCGACATCCATTTCGGTCTTAAAAGCGGAAGTAGAATTCACAACAACGATTGTGAAGAGTTTGTTAATTGGTTTTGTGCAGAAGCAGTGAAAGAAGGCTGCGATACATGCATCTTTTTAGGTGACTGGCATCATAATAGAAACAGCACAGATGTTTCTACAATGAACTACACTCTAAGCAATCTAGAAACATTAAGCAAGACTTTTGAAAAGGTGTATTTTATCCTTGGCAATCACGACTTGTTTTATAAAGACAAGCGTGAGATTAACTCAGTAGAGTTTATGCGACTGTTTCCTAATGTTGTTCCTATTAGAGAGCCATTTACAGAAGGCGATGTTACTATTTTACCTTGGTTAGTAGGCGATGAATGGAAAAATATCAGTAAAATTACCAGTAAATATCTGTTCGGACATTTAGAATTACCCAGCTTTTATATGAATGCTATGGTACAGATGCCAGATCATGGCAACTTACAAAGCACACATTTTGTTAATCAAGATTATGTATTCAGCGGACACTTTCACAAGCGTCAGCAAAAAGGCAACATTGTGTACATGGGCAATGCATTTCCACACAACTATGCAGATGCATGGGACGATGAGCGTGGTATGATGATTTTAGAGTGGGACGGAACTCCTGAATATCGTTCTTGGCCTGATCAACCTCTATATCGCACATTTAAGTTGAGCGATTTAATTGATCGAGCTGATTCTGTGTTAACAAATAAAATGTATTGTCGTGCAACTATTGATGTAAGTTTAAGTTTCGAAGAAGCAAACTTTATCAAAGAAGAATTTATTAAGACTTATGGATTAAGAGAACTTATTCTTATTCCTGAAAAAGTAGAACTTGATTCTAACAGCACACCTATTGACTTAAATTTTGAAAGTGTAGACACTATTGTGTTAAATCAACTTACTCAAATTGAAAGCGAAGCCTACGACGGCAAATTGTTATTGGATATCTATAGAGAACTATGATTAAAATTAAAAATCTCACAGTCCGCAACTTCATGAGTGTGGGCAATCAAACACAGGCTATTGATTTTGACAAAGGTCAGCTTACTCTAGTACTAGGTGAAAACTTAGATCTTGGAGGAGATGCTGACGGTGCTCGTAACGGTACCGGTAAAACTACAATTGTAAATGGGTTAAGTTATGCTATCTACGGATCTGCACTCACAAACATTAAAAAAGACAATTTAATCAATAAAATAAACAGCAAACAGATGTTAGTAACTTGCAGTTTTGAAAAAGATGGTGTAGAATATCATATCGAGCGTGGTCGCAGGCCTAATCTATTAAAATTTAAAGTTAACGGTCACGAACAAGAGACTAGCGATCACGACGAAGCACAGGGCGACAGTCGAGAAACACAAAAAGCCATTGAAGAAATTTTTGGCATGGGTCACGACATGTTCAAACACTTAGTTGCACTCAACACATATACCGATCCATTCTTAAGCATGCGTAGCAACGATCAACGAGCTATTATCGAACAATTGTTAGGTATTACGCAATTAAGTGAGAAGGCTGAGAAACTAAAAGAGAGTATTCGATTAACTAAAGACGAAATTAGTACAGAAACTGCAAAAATTGATGCAATCAAATCTAGTAATGACAGAATTTTACAGAGTATTGAGAGTCTAGAACGCAAACAGCGTCTGTGGGAAGAAACTAAAAAGAAAAATATTAGTGATTTAGAAAAATCTATTGATGTTCTAAATCACATTGATATCGATCAGGAGATTGAACTCCAAAGAGCTAAGGCGATATGGGTTGAAAGCAAGCGTGAGATTGATAATATACAGAGTTTGATTGCAAGACAGACTGCAACCGTTGAAAAAGAGCAACGAGTTTTAGAAAAATTAGAAAAAGAACTGGTTACATTGCACGATCACAAATGTCATAGTTGCGGGCAGGATATTCACGACGATCAACACGAAGAAATGTTAAGAAAAAAAGCTGATCAAGTCAACGAGTATCAAAAGTCTGTTGAAGAACACGGAAAAGAACTTACCGGCTTAGAAGAAGCAAGAACATTGTTAGGCGAGCTTGGCAATTGTCCTAGTGTACAATATGATAATTTAGAAGAAGCACTTAATCATAGAAATACTTTAGAAGGATTACAAAAAGATTTAGAATCTAAACGTGTAGATGAGAATCCTTATAATGATCAAATCGAAGAATTGAGAAATTCTGCAATACAAGAAATTAGTTGGGATATTATAAACGATTTAACTCGTGTTAAAGAACATCAAGAATTTTTATACAAGTTGCTTACAAACAAAGACAGCTTTATTCGTAAAAAGATTATTGATCAAAATTTAGCATTTTTAAATCAAAGATTAACATACTATTTGTCTAGTCTAGGACTACCGCATCTTGTAGAGTTCCAAAACGATTTAAGTGTTATTATTACACAACTAGGCCAGGATTTAGACTTCGATAACTTGAGTAGAGGTGAGCGTAATAGACTCATTTTGTCAATGAGCTTTGCTTTCCGCGATGTTTGGGAAAATTTATACCAAAGTATTAACTTATTGTTTATCGATGAGCTAGTTGATAGTGGCATGGATACCAGCGGTGTGGAAAATAGTATTCGTGTTCTTAAGAAAATGACTAGAGAACGCGATAAAAATGTGTTTTTAATCAGTCACAAGGACGAACTAATTAGTAGAGTTAATCAAGTCCTTAAAGTTGTAAAAGAAAACGGCTTTACTTCATATAATACGGATGTTGACATTATATGAGTTCCGATTCCCACGATAAAATGATTGAAGCATTTCAAAATTATTTCAAATGGCAAGATCGTTTTGAGTATCGTGGGAGTGATGAAGCAGGTATGCGAGCTCGAAAATGGCTGAGTGAGATTAGGAAAGAAGCTTCGAAGAGACGCAACGAAATACAAGAGAAGCGCGAAGAGAGAAAAATAGCCAGAAAAGGCATGGTAGGGAGACCGAAGAAAACTAAGTAAGTCTGATGTCAGAGTGGACTTACAATGGTCAAATAGTACAAGAACTTCCTAAAGATTGTGAAGGCTTTGTCTATTTGATCACAAATACTACTAATAATAAAAAATACATAGGCAAAAAACTAGCACGATTTAAAAAAACTAGACCACCACTTAAAGGCAGAAAAAATAAAAGGCGTAGCACAGTAGAAAGTGACTGGAGAGACTATTGGGGATCTTCAGATCATCTAAATGCTGATGTAAAGACACTAGGCCCAGACAAATTCACAAGAGAAATCCTTCATTTTTGTCCTAGCAGAGGCGTATTAAGTTATCTAGAGGCTAAAGAGCAATTCGACAGGCGTGTACTAGAAACGGATGAATACTATAACGGTATTATCAATGTGCGTGTAGGCAGTTCAAACATTCTTAAAGAACATCTTAAAAAATTATAGGCAAAACACCGTCAATTAAGCCTCCACTGGCGCAGTTATAGTGGACTTGGACCTGGCACAAGTGCAGCACAGGGAATTGAATATTCGTTTGACGGCGGAGACTCGCATCACTACCAGATGATGATGACTGGATATGCCTAATTAACCAGTTTGATGCGTTTAGAACAATATTTTATAGGCTAAAGATGGGAACCAACCCAGGATTTGCACACAAGATAGCATTTGTTGTGTAGATTTGCCGTCAGACTTAAGAAACTTGGACGGGATGAGCAGGTACCGGCTGACCGCCTGCGTGATGTAGAGATACATTTAATCCTAATGCTATTATGATTGTGCTACTCAGATAATAATCATTTTTTACAAGCCCCGGCAACGGGCTTGTTATGACCATACTATCTAGATAATCTTAAAACTGCTTCGCAGTTAATGTTAGTTCAATTAAAAGAAAGAAAATAGCGCGAGTGCTAACGAAGTGCTGGTGAGCTTTGCTCACCCTTAACTATTAGAAGTTATTAGAAGAAAGGCAGTTGTGTCTTTTTAGTAGTTTCAAGATTCTCTTTGATTATTTCTGAAACAATCTCTCTTTCTTCATAACTAAGATTCATACCTTCTGAAAAGGAAAGACCTCTCATGTACCAACACATTTTAAGAACTTCTTTCTTGATTCCCCTGGAATCTTTATCCATATTTTTTGCTATTGTTTGGATCTCTGGTTCAGGGAGTCTCAGGATCCTTTGGCGAAAAAATTTGATTGATCCATTGTGATAGGCATTGTAAAGTCTTCGTTGCACTCAGTACATTGAGCATCTACTGGCTTTAATTCATTTATGGTTTTCATACTTCCGATATGATCACTGATAGTTTCAAACAAATCTTTCGGAGCATTATTTAAAAAATCTAAAATCATTGCTTGATCACTGACATTGCCTTCCGGAGTTACAATGTAATCAATACAGCCAGCAATTACATCAACAGTAAGTTGTGTAAGTTTTACAAAACTGTCATTAAACAAATTGATTTTTTCTTCGTCTGATAGTTTTTCATCGTTAATTACAGCAAAAATTCTTTGTTGTTCAAATGTTTTTAGATTTGTTTTTGTAATTTCTTGATATGTGTACGGTCTAATATGAATCTGTAATGGATTATAATCAATAACAGATTTGTACTCGAGATTAGTGGCCTGTCCTAACCAGGTTGTTAGATTAATTGCATAGTTATTTTCTGCTTCACAGCTTGGACAGTTAGCGGTTACTTCCATTTCTTCGCCATATGTGGCAATTCGAATAGCAACTAACACAGCATCCAAATCTAAACTAGGCATACTCCATGGATCTTTGATTGCAGGGATACAGCTCTTGATAACTTCCACAGTGCTCTGCCCACTCAGCAATGCATCAGGTGTTTTAAACAACAGTTCATCCTTTGCGGTCATAGCATATACAGCATATTCACCGTTTTCTGAACGATCTAATGCAGATTCTGGATAATAATTGCCATTAGATGGCAATTTAATATAAATTTTTGGTTGTCTAAAGTACTGTGCTAACGGATTTGCTGTTTTTTGCAGATCACTCATTTTTATCTCCAATAAATAACTATATAAGTCATATATTTATATGCGCAGATTATAGGGATTTAGATTTTATGGCCGTTGAAGACGAGCTACTCCGAATATTTCAGCAAACAGAAAACAAAGGCGGACCTGCAACCGAAAGAACTCTTCAAGAACTAAGAGATGCTTTTAAAAAGAAGTTTGCAGATCCTAGCGGGCCTTTAGGAAAAACTGGAGAAGCCGCTGACGATGCTGCTGAAGGACTTGAAGGAGTTACTGATAAAGCTAAAGATGCTGAAAAAGGCCTTGAAGATTTTAAAGATGGCATAGACCGTACAATTCGCACTATCGACGGGTTAGTTCGTTCGGGAACTAGAGTAGTATCTGGTATGGCCAATGTCGGTAACAGCGTTACCAGTGCCGCACAGAGTTTAGATGCTATTCCTGTAGTTGGCAGCGCACTCGCCACAGTTTTCGGCGCAGTGGCTAGTGCCGCTGAGCAAGTTGTAAACAGTTTTATCACAGCCACAGGTTCGGGGGCAACATTTAGCGGTAGTATTTTAGAACTAGCCAGAAATGCCGGAACTGCTGGCATGACTATGGATCAATTTGGACAGCTAATTAAAGCAAATGGTGACGGATTGCTAGGGTTAGCATCAAACACTGCTGTAGGTGCTAGAAGATTTTCATTGTTAAGCAGAAGAATTCTCAATACCAGTGATGATTTATTTGCACTAGGGTTTTCAACTCAAGACTTAAATGAGGGACTCGCAAGATATTCAGCACAACAGCGTTTTTTAGGTCGTCAAGAACAAATGACCGATCAACAGTTGATTGATGGAACTAGAAGATATGTAAAAGATCTAGACATTCTAGCAAAAATCACTGGAGAAGAACGTAAAGCCAAAGAAGCAGAGCGTGATGCATTAATGAAAGATGCACAGTTCCGTTTAGGTCTAGCAGGAAAAAGCGAAGATGTTGTTAGAAGTTTTGGTAATCTAATACAATCAGTTCCTACAGGACCTTTACAAGATTTTATTAAAGATGTTGTAACTACAGGAGCAGTTACTAGCGATACAAACGGTGTTATTGCTAGTCAAATGCAAAACACATTTAGCATGTTGCAACAATTTGAGCAGATGCGAAGAAATAATATTGCAATTTCTGATAATCAAATGCAACAATTTTTAAATACGTTTGGAGAGGAGGGCAGAACCGCAATAGGTATACTTGGAAATTCTGGGCAGGCTGCTAACGTTGAACTTCGAGAAGCATTTAATGCTATTGCTGATGCGGCACAAATTCCAAGAGATGCATTTAAATCTGCAAAAGAAAGTCAGGATCTTGCTATTAAATCTACAGATGACTTTAATACTAGATTACAAAAAGCACAACAACAAGTAGCACAACTGGGCAATTTTTTCCAAGTAGCATTAGCACAAAGCGGAATGTTGCCTCATCTTATGAACGGATTTTTAGCATTGTCTAGCATAACAGCTAATGTGATTTTACCTGCATTCAGATTGGTAGGCAATATTCTAGGAGCTACTGTTATACCAGTATTACAAACATTTGGAACTGTTATTGGCGCAGTAGCTGATCTTGTTAGTATTGGTATTTCACCTTTTAAAAATATGCTGGCCGGAGTTACAAATTTAATAGGCACAGTACTAACACCTGTATTAGCTGGACTAGCAACCGCTGCTGCTGTAGTCGCAACAGCATATGCTGCCCAAAAAATTGCTATATTAGCATCAACAGCGGTTACCGCAGTGTATACAGCAATGACTACTTTATTAACTGGCGGTTTAGCAGGATTGTCTATTGGTATTTTAGGTGTAAGTATAGCAATAGCACCGATAGCTGCAATAGGATTAGCAGTCGCTGGCGCACTTGCATATCTTTATGCACAAGGATACACTTTTAGTAACTCTTTAGATAATGCAAAAGACAATCTGTTATTGTTTGGTACTTATATTAGTGATGTATCTACATATTTTCAGCGTATGATACGCAACATCAGCGAAGCTGAAGCAGAAAGAGAATATGCCATAAATGAAGATACCAGAAAACAAATAGCAGAACGAAAAGCTGCTCGACGAGAAGAAAGAGAAAAACTTTCAAATGAAAGATCACTTAACAGTATTTTAAAAAACCTTGCTCCTAATTATCAAGATTTATTAGATATTCAACAAAAAGATCTTGATCAAAAAGAACAGTTATTAAATTATAACGATCCAGTTGCTCTATTAACAGGATTCGCAGAACAACAAGGAGTTACTGATAGATTTGAACAATATGGGCAAATAAGCGGAACTGAAGCAAGAGAAAATCAAGCACTCGGCCGCGGCGCAAGACCAACTTCTACAACGCCTGCAACACCAAGAACACCAACTTCTACAACGCCTGCAAATCCACAAACTAGACCAGACGGTGGCAATTTACCTGCTAAACCACAATATGATGCAGATGGAAATCTTGTTCCAACAGGTAAAAATAAAAATAAAAATAACAAACCAACTACAGATAATACAACCACCTCGCCTGTATCAGTTGATGAATTTAGCAATTTAGATACAGTAGGTCAAGATTCGTCAGCAGAGAAGCTAGATCAGTTAAATACACTGGTATCCCAACTAGTGGGCTACATGAGTGAGACATCACGAAATACAAAATCAACCGCAGACAGATTAGGCAATGCTTCAGGCGATCTGTTTTCTGGGATAGGCGCATAATATGAGTTGGAAAAAATATTTTACAGAAGTTAATACTTCAAATCAAAGTGGTGCATACAGCCCGTTAAGCAGTGGAGCACGACCAGGACCAGCTCGTTCAAACTACTCGTCATATCTTCCAGACGTTTATGCAGGTGCACCAAATCGAATAGAGCGTTATCAGCAATACGATACTATGGACATGGATTCAGAAGTTAATGCCGCTTTGGATATTCTTGCAGAATTTTGCACAGACAAAGACAAAGAAAATTCTACACCGTTTCATTTTTTCTTTCGCGGCAAGCCAACCAGCACAGAAACAAAACTGTTAAAGGAAGGTTTACAAAAATGGATCAAACAGCAACAGTTAGAAACTAGAATTTTTAGAATTGTAAGAAACGCATTCAAATACGGCGATACATTTTTCATCCGTGATCCAGAAACATTTAAATTGCTATTTGTTGATGCCGCAAAAGTTTCAAAAATTATTGTGAATGAATCGGAAGGAAAAATTCCAGAGCAATATGTAATTAAAGATTTAAACTTTAATTTTAAGGATATGGTTGCGGTAACTCCGCACGGAACGCAGAATACTTCGCCTAGCGGCACTAGTTCGTATACAAGTGGCGGCGGATTTGGTCGAGGCTATGTAGGCGATGCCGCAAGATCTCCCGGAACACGATTCCAGACCGGTGTAGATGAAGTAACTGTAGATGCCAGCCACGTTGTTCATATTTCATTGTCAGAAGGCTTAGATAATAATTACCCATTTGGTAATTCACTGTTAGAGTCAGTGTTTAAAGTTTACAAGCAAAAAGAACTGCTAGAAGATGCAATTATTATCTATCGTATTCAACGAGCTCCAGAGCGTAGAATTTTCTATGTTGATGTAGGTAATATGCCAGCACACATGGCCATGAGTTTTGTTGAGCGTGTAAAAAATGAAATACAACAGCGACGTATACCTAGTAGCACAGGCGGCGGAGATAGTGTGATTGATGCCAGTTACAATCCACTTTCGACAAACGAAGATTACTTCTTCCCACAAACGGCAGAAGGTCGTGGCAGTAAAGTAGAAACACTACCAGGCGGTACTAATCTAGGTGAGATAACAGATTTACGTTTCTTTACAAACAAATTATTCCGTGCTTTGCGTATACCAGCGGCATATTTGCCAACTGGTATTGAAGAATCTAGCAACACTGTTGCTGACGGCAAAGTAGGCACTGCGTATATTCAAGAACTGCGTTTCAACAAATACTGTGAACGCTTACAGAGCATGATGGTAGAAGCGTTTGATACTGAATTTAAGTATTGGTTGAATTACAATGGATACAACATCGATTCAAGTCTGTTTGAATTAAAATTCAATCCTCCACAAAACTTTGCCGCATACCGACAGGCAGAGCTAGATACCACTCGTGCAAGCTTATATGGATCTATTGCTGAAGTACCTTACCTAAGCAAGCGTTTTGCACTTAAGAGATTCTTAGGGTTGACTCAAGAAGAGATTGCAGAAAATCAGCAGTTATGGATTGAAGAGAACGCAGAAACTCTACAAGCTAGTACAGATGCTGCAGGCGAGTTAAGAGCCGCAGGTATAACACCAACAGGCATGGCTGACGATCTAGGAGCTGGCGATGCAGAAGCTCCAGGAGATATGGAAGCTGAAGTAGATGTCGATACTGGTGAGACCGGTGGAGCTGAACCTGAAACCGCTCCTGAGGAATAAATACTAGATGCTTCTTAAAGAATTTTTATATTTTAACGATGATATTAACGACTTTGCTGTTGATCGTAGATACGATAACAAGCGAGACCGATCTGTTGTTAAAAAATCAGACACACGAAAAATTCGTCTAACACTTCGACAGATCAATCAACTAAGATTGCAAGCCGAAGCCCACGAAGCAGAACACGAATCAGAATTGGGCTTCATCAGACAAATGTATGGTAACCCAGTTGAGCAAGAAGAAAGCATCTAACGACATAGCATTTGTATTTGGTAATGGAACCAGCAGACTAGCCGTCAAAATGGAATATTTTATGACGCTAGGGACAGTATATGGGTGCAATGCACAATATAGAGAATATAGCCCACATTTTTTAATAGCAGTTGATGTTAAAATGGTCAACGAAATAGTTGCCAGTGGATATCACAAAGAAAATGAAGTTTGGACTAATCCTAATAAAGGAATATCTACCAAAAACGGAATAAATTTATTCTCTCCACACAAAGGATGGAGCAGTGGCCCTACCGCACTGCACTTTGCCGCTACAAACGGACATAAAGAAATTTACTTCTTTGGATTTGACTTTCAAGGCTTAAACGGCAAATTAAATAACACGTATGCAGATACTTTTAACTACAAAAAATCCACAGATTCTGCAACGTTTTTTGGTAATTGGCTAAGCCAAACTGAAAAGACCATTAAAGAATTCCGCAATACCAAGTTTCACAGGATTATTCCGCAAGGAGCATTTATACCTGATAGACTGGGTCCTACCTTACAGAACCTAAAACACGTTACCTATGAAGAACTAGGTGATCGTTTCGGTTCTGCTATATATTCCAATCAAATGAATCAAAAAACTACCATTTAAAGCCGAAATTGTTACAATACTGTAAATAATACTACCAGCCTTGCACATATAGGAGAATATATTATGGCAGATAAGACTTTAGAGCAGATGCTAGAGCATCTTGTTAATAACGATCAAGAAAAAGCCGAAGAGCTTTTCCACGAGTATGTAGTTGCAAAATCTCGTGAAATTTACGAAACACTAATCGAATCAGAAGTTGAAGACGACGAATTTGAAGAAGCTGATGAAAAAGATGAAGAAGACACTGTAGAAGAAGCTGATGAAAAAGAAGAAGAAGAAGTTTCAGAAGAACTTTCAGATGACGATTTCTTAGAAGCAGATGATGACGACATGATGGGCGGCGACGAAACTGACAAACTAGCAGGCGAGTTAGGTGAGCCAATGGATGACGAAGAAGGCGAAGTTGAGCTTGATTCAGAAGGCGAAGAAGAAATCTTCCAAGACTTAGAAGCTATCATCGACGAACTACAAAGTAAGTTTGATGAATTAAAAGGTCATGAAGAAGACGAAGGCGAACTTGACAACGAAGAAGAGCCAGAAATAGGCGGTGAAGAAATGCCTTTTGGCGATGAAGAAGAAGTTGAAGATTCTTTTGACGCTGAACTAGCTACTGTTCGTGAGTATGTTGAAAGAATTAATGGCGGACACGGTGCTGAGAAAAAAGGTGCTGCTGAATCAGCAGACAATACGCAATCAATTGTCGATGACATGAAAAACGACATGGGCGGCACTACTGCAAACATCTTAAGCGACAAGACAGATGAAAAAGGTCGTACAGCAGACAAGCCTAAAGAAGAAGATATGGGCAACATCAATAAGAAAGGCGGAACAAAATCGTCAAGCATGATGAACAAAGCATCAGGTGAAGCAGCTAACAGCGAAAGCGGAGCTGACAACACCGACAGTCTTTTCCGTGGCAAAAGATCTTAAGGAGAAGTAGGTGAGAAACGTTCTCGCAGAACATTTGAGTTTTGACCAGGCACAGATTGTCTTGGAGCGAACTGAAGAAGGTGATCAAAAATCACTTTACATGAATGGTATCTGTATCCAGGGTGATATCCGAAATCAGAACCAGCGTGTATATTCTTCTATTGAAATTCGCAGGGCTGTGGAATCGCTCAACGAACAGATCGCTGGTGGATATTCAGTTTGCGGCGAAGTAGATCATCCTGAAGATTTAAAGATCAATTTGGACCGCGTCAGTCACATGATTACTAAAATGTGGATGGACGGTCCAAATGGCTACGGAAAACTTAAAATACTTCCAACTCCAATGGGTCAATTAATTGAAACCATGCTAACAGCAGGAGTGAAGTTAGGAGTAAGTTCAAGAGGTAGCGGAGAAGTTGACGGCAATGGTAATGTTCAAGGTTTTGAAATCATTACGGTAGACATTGTTGCACAACCTAGCGCACCTGGAGCTTATCCAACACCAGTTTATGAACACCTAATGAATACAACAGGTGGTTACAAGGCAATATTAACTTCGAAAGAAGTCCAAGGCGACCAAAAGGCACAGAAATATATAGCAGAGAACCTGAAAAATATTATTTCAGGTCTCAAATGAGGAGAATCACATGCTAGATTTTGTACAACAATTGTTAGAAAATGATGTGATTTCCGAAGATATGAAATCGGAAATTGAATCTGCTTGGCAAGGCAAGATTCAAGAAAACCGCGAACAAGTCACACAACAACTTCGTGAAGAATTTGCTCAAAAGTATGAGCATGATAAGACCGCAATGGTTGAAGCTGTAGAGTCTATGCTAGCTGATCGTTTACAATCAGAACTAGGTGAATTTGCAGAAGACCGCCAAGGACTTATTGAAGCAAAAGCAAAGTATGCTAATAAAATGAAGGAAGATGCCAAAACTATGGAATCTTTTGTTCTACACACTTTGAAGAATGAAATTTCTGAACTACACGAAGATCGCAAAGCAATTGCAGAAAATGTTGGTAAAATCGAAGAGTTTGTAGTAGATGCACTAGCGAAAGAAATCGCAGAATTCTACGCAGACAAAAAGGATCTTGCAGAAACCAAGGTACGCCTGGTAAAAGAAAGCAAAGCCAAATTCGAAGACATCAAGAAAGCATTTGTTAGCAAGTCAGCTCAACTAGTTGAAGCAACTGTATCAAAAGGACTACGTACCGAAATGACACAGTTGAAAGAAGACATTGAAGCGGCTCGCAAGAACGACTTTGGTCGCAGAATTTTTGAAAGTTTTGCTAGCGAATATACAACTTCTTATCTCAACGAAAAATCAGAAACTGCTAAAATGCTAAAACTAGTTGCTCAAAAGCAACAAGAACTAGAAGAAGCAGCTAAGATCGTTGCAGAATCCAAAAAAGAAATTGAAAGTCGTGAAAAAGAGATTCAGAAAATCAACGAATCAATCCAACGCAAGGAAACAATGAATGAATTGCTAGGACCGTTGAATAGAGACAAACGCGAACTAATGAGCGAACTCTTAGAATCTGTTCAAACCGACAAACTACAAACAGCCTTTGACAAGTATCTACCAACCGTTATGGACGGTGGAAGACCTGCCAAGAAGGCGTTAACCGAGGCGAAAGAAATTACAGGCGATAAAACACAGGCACCACAGCTCGGCGGAGAACAAAAGACCGCTGAAATTTTTGACATCCGCAGGCTTGCGGGACTAAAAGGTTAAGGAGATAATCAAAATGTCACAACTACTTGAGTCACGCTGGTCGGAAACCAAAGAGGCACTATTAGAAGGCCTAAATGGTAATAAGCGTTCAGTTATGGAGACGACTCTTGAGAACACTCGCAAGTATCTCGCAGAGTCTGCTACAGCTGGTGCTACTTCCGCCGGTAACGTTGCTACTTTAAATCGTGTAATTCTTCCAGTAATTAGACGTGTAATGCCTACGGTCATTGCTAATGAATTGGTTGGTGTACAGCCAATGACTGGTCCAGTGGGTCAGATCCACACACTACGTGTTCGTTATTCTGATAGCTTTGATAGCACATCAGGTACAGACGTAACAGCAGGTGAAGAAGCACTTTCACCATTCAAGATTGCTGAAGGTTATTCTGGTGCCGCAGCCACTGATCGTGCAGCTAGTACAGCAGCACTCGAAGGCGTAGCTGGTAACAAGTTAAGCATTCAGATCTTGAAGCAAACTGTTGAAGCAAAAACTCGTAAGTTATCAGCTCGCTGGACTTTCGAAGCTGCACAGGATGCACAAGCTCAGCAAGGTATTGATGTAGAAGCAGAAATTATGGCTGCTCTTGCTCAAGAAATTACAGCTGAAATTGATCAAGAAGTTCTTGCTTCACTAAGCACACTAGCTGGCACAGCGGCATTGACATATGATCAAGCTGCCGTATCAGGTACTGCTACATTTGTTGGTGACGAGCATGCTGCATTAGCTGTTCAAATCAATCGTGTAAGTAACTTGATTGCTCAGCGTACACGTCGTGGCGCTGGTAACTGGGCTGTTGTTTCACCAACAGTACTAACACTTCTACAAAGTGCTACAACTAGTGCGTTTGCTCGTACTACTGAAGGTACTTTTGAAGCTCCAACTAACACTAAGTTTGTTGGTACATTAAACTCAGCAATGCGTGTTTATGTTAACGGCTACGCTACTAGCGATGACGTTATTGTTGGATACAAAGGTTCTTCAGAATCAGACGCAGCTGCGTTCTACTGCCCATACATCCCATTGATGTCAAGCGGTGTTGTACTAGATCCGTCTACTTTTGAGCCAGTAGTTAGCTTCATGACCAGATACGGTTATGTAGAACTAACTAATACAGCATCATCTCTTGGTAATGCTGCTGACTACTTAGGTAAGGTATCTGTAACTTCTGCAAACTTGCGTTTTGCATAAGTTGTAATACACAACACTTAGTACTAAAAGGGCTTGCAAAAGCCCTTTTTTTATGCTTAAATAAAAGTATGAAAACAGACTTTTCGGATATTAGAGATCATGTTAAACGCTACAAGAAGCGTTTTCCTATGTTTCTCAAAGATATTAGAAGAATCGAAAATACAATAGAAAACCACATCAAACTACACAGTCAGTATCTTGTAAAATACAAACAAACACATTCTAACAAATATTTAGAAAAAGCACAAGCTGAAATAGATCAAATCAACAATCTCCTTAAACTAATCGACAAAATTGAGCTAATGGCTATGCTAGCCAAATAGCTTTTAGATAAATACTTTTGTCATAGAGCGTGCCTCTAAGATGAGGACTTATGCGGACCCACCGCGTAGACCTAGAACGTCAACATAAGGAGAAAATAATGGGACGTCCAATTCAAAAAAGAAAAATCGGTTTAGGATCTGCAAAGATCGAAGTAACTGCTGCTAGATTTAGTGCCGGTGGTGTTGTAACTAGTTCAATTGATAATCAACTATATATCGACCGTCAGCGCGGTTCATTACAGTTTCTTATTAAAGATAGAAACGGTACAGTGTCTGAAAAATTAAAGCTAGTAGGAAAAGCAACTCCTGGAGTTGGTGAATTTACTATTTCTGTAACAATCGACGACGATGCCGATGGTGCACTTAACGATTCTGCTGTTTACTATGTAACAAAATTGCACAACAAAACAGTAAGTTGTCAACCAGACAGTGATGCTTCAAATATGATTCACTTGCCTTATCAGTTAACTACTGAAGGTCAAGACGAAGGTATTTTAGGCGACGGCTTTACTTTAGCAAACATCGACGTACAAAAGTAAGGTAACCTATGGGCCAGTTCATTCAAACCAATGGTGATTACACCATCAAAACAGCAGAAGAAGGTACGATTAAACTTGATACCGGAGCTGGCGTAGGCGAAGTAAGAGTCACCGGAAACCTAATTGTCGAAGGTGATACTCTTACTGTTAGTGCTGAAAATCTAAATGTAAATGATAATGTTATTGTCTTAAACTTCGGTGAAACCGGTGCTGGAGTATCGTTAAGATATTCTGGTATTCAGGTTGACAGAGGAACATTACAGCCGGGTAGTTTTGTATTTGACGATAATGATGATACTTGGAATTTTTCAATTGGATCTCCAGAAGGAACTTTTAACTATGACGAAAGTAACATTCGTGTAAGAAGAATTAAAACCAATCCAGACACAGATAACGGCGATCTTACTCTCGTTGGAGTAGGAACTGGTGTTGTTAAAGTCTCAGGTACAACCAACTATGAGTTACAAATAACCGACGACGATGACATACCTAATAAAAAATATGTCGACGATGCAATTAGAAGTAATCCAACATTTCAAATTGTAGATGATGATACTCGAGTAATAGTGACTGATACAAATATTTCAGGTTCGGAAGCATTTTTATTAGATGAAACAGGCCAAAGCACATTTGGCGAAAGTGGAGTTTCTGTCATAGTTGATAATACATTATCTGCCCAATTTTATGCAAGCAGAGTTGTTTTTAAAGATATTGAAATCGTTAACAACGAAATCACAACCAACGGATTAACTAACGAAAATATTTTTGTTAGAACGCAAGGCACTGGTAAACTACAAACAAACTACGGTTTGCAGATAGAAAAAATATCAACAACTCCTGCATTCGTTAGTGATTCAGTAATAACATACGCTGCCGAACCTGATCTAGGAGAAACTGGATTATTCTTTACAAATTCCGTAGGTACCGGCGAATTAATCAGTAAAAGAAAAGCTGTACTTTATAGTATGATATTTTAAGAGAACAATATGATAAGAAATTATGAAAATCCTGAAGGAACGATCGATTTAGTAGATTCAACTAATGTCGAAGTTCCCGTAAAAGTGTTTACAAGTTCGTCAACAGGCGCTCCGATTGCAGGCGCAGTTACTGGGCAAACAAATGCTATCACAACTATGGTATTATGTAATACTGGTACACCTAGTCAAGTTGACGAAAGTATCAATGAAGTATATGTTAGTATCTATGTTGTAAGATCGGGAAAGAGTTATACAGCTGGAAATGCTATAGTAAGCAATTTATTAATCCCTGCAGGCGAAACTGTATTCTTTAGTGATGAAAAAATTATTTTAGAAAGCGGTGATGCTATTTGGATTGGTACAAGTGCTGCAGATTTAATTAGTGTAACTGTGAGTGCATTAGAAGTATGAAGTTTTTAAAATCACAAAATACATCTAGATACAGCCCAAGTGATAATAGTTTTCAAATAAATCCTTACGGCCGTGCTGTGTTAGATATTAACGGAGGTTTAATGCTTCCTAAAGGCGGCGCTGCAGAAAGACCAGACACAGTTGGAGTTAGACAACCCGTAGACGGAAACGGCTATATTAGATATAATACTGATACAAACAGTATCGAAGCAACAATTGACGGCGTTTGGCAGGTAGTGACAGCTCCGGCAGGTAGTGCTGTAGTTTTACAAACACTAGGACCAGGGGACGGTGACGAAACAGTGTTTGGACCGTTAACTGTTCCGCCGGCAAATCAAAATAACATTATTGTATTAGTTGAGAATGTGTTCCAAATTCCTACCACAAACTTCAATGTCGAACAAAATGTTGCGGGCAGTTTAAGTGGACCGAATGCTCCTTACTCTCCTGACGGATCATATCTAGTTTTTACATCACCTGTACCATTTTCTAAGTTTATCACTGTATATTCAGGATTTGCAGGCTAATGTCACAAGTAGGTAGAATAGGTGGCCATCTTCTTAATCCTAATCTAGAAAGAAATGGTGTCGATTTAGCTTTTAAAAATACAGCATTTGACGACTCTATTCTATATCTACAAGTTGATCCTCAGATTAACACAGTTGTTAACGCAACTGATATGCAAGCTGGTGTATTATATAAAATTCGAACAGTTGGCACAACGAATTTTACAACTGTAGGATTTCCAAACAATAATCCTGGAACAATTTTTAGACCAATCGGATCAGCCACAGGCGACGGCGATGTATATCTATTAGATGATGATAACGATCCTAATCCTACTAGCGGAAGCGGATCTAAAATTGGTATAAACACTGAAAATCCAGTATATGATTTCGATATTAACAGTAACATATCAACTACTAATTTTATAATCGGAACACAAGGGTATATCGACAATGTTACATTAAACTCGTCAGATACTTTCTCAACAGTTACAGGACCGTTAAATATCACACCAGCTCAAAGTAATCCTTTAATTACTGCTGGAAAATTGATATCTGATAATTTGCAGTTTAATGATAATACTATTTCTAGTTTTTCTAATTCAGATATAGTATTTGACAATAACGGCACAGGTAGACTAATACTTTCATCAAATACTACAATAAATGGGGATCTAACTACTACTGGTAATATACTATTAGATGGAAATTTATCAGCAGCTGAAAATATTATTGTAGGGGATACTCCACTTGACACGGTTACTGTAGGTACGGATTTCACACAAACTTTAGAACCTGCTGCAGATATTACATATGATATCGGATCACCAAATAAACGATGGGCTAATCTATGGTCTGATGATTGGCAAACTGCCGATACATTAATAATAACTGGAATGATAATTTCAGATCAGATACGAATTGACGGAAATGCAGGCGGAGAAATATTTGCACTACAATCAAATGACGGAGTTCTTTTGAATCCAGATACTGGTGTAACTTTTATAGAAAATACCAAGTGGGAAACAAATAATATTACTAATTTGTTAAACACTCCTTTAACATTTACTAGTACAGGAATCGGATATCTTCGCTTTATGGGCGATAACGGGTTTGTTATTCCTGCAGGTGATAATGCTAGTAGACCTTCAACTCCCGAAGTAGCCGACACTCGTTGGAATACTGAACAAGAACGACTAGAATGTTTCGATGCTGTTACCGGAACATACATTACATCAATTGGTCCTGGTGATGTTATTACTCAAGAAACTATGGAAGAATTAGGCAATATTTACAGTCTCATCTTAGGATAAATCCACTTTCCGACTAAATACTATTGTCAGCATAGACCAATGCTGATCTTTTACTGTGGTCAACCCGCAATGCAAGGTGGTTGGAGGGACAGGATCCCCGGTTGTAAGGAGAGCGCATGGCGATTGGTCGTATTAGTGGTCCGCTCTTAAAGGCTAATCTGGTACGCGATGGCGTCGATTTAGCATTTGAGACAGACCTTCTCTATTTAGATGTTAACAACGCTCGAATAGGTGTTAACAACTCTGCTCCTACGACTGACCTCGATGTTAACGGTACAACCCGTAGTACAAACCTTACTGTAGATAATCAATTAGATATCGGTAATTTAACTATTACTGGTAACACTATTAGTACCTCTGCTTCAACTATTAATTTTACTGCCGCTGGCGGCGAAGCTGTTGTTTATAACTCTAGATTGCAAATCGACGATATTGAAGTTATAGGCAACACTATTAAAACTATTAATAGTAATGCTGATTTAGAACTAACACCAAACGGATCAGGAGAGATAGTTGTTAACTCGTCAACAACTATCAACGGAAATTTATATGTTACTGGGAATGTCAACACTGATGGTAATGTAACCATTGGCGGAAACATTACTATAGGCGACGAACTTACAGACACTATTACTATTAATGCTAGTATAACATCTGATTTAATTCCAGAAACTGATAATATTTACGATATCGGATCTCTAGGATTAAGATGGAATAACATATATGTTAACAACTTTAACACTAGTTCGTTTAATACTCCTACATTAGATGTAGGTGATATTAGTTTTAGAGACAACGAAATTTTTACTGATACTGGATTAGATTTAATTCTATACGGTAACGGTACAGGCGGAGTACAATTAGGTAATTTTAAAATAACTGGCAATGTAATTGAAAATGTTGCAAATAATCAAATCACACAGATTTTACAAAGTGGAACTGGTTATTTTAAAATTGATACAACAAACGGATTTGTTCCTCCTAGAGGAAACGATGCACAAAGACCTTCAGCATATGCTGTATTAGGAATGACAAGATACAACACAAATTCTAGAGCATTAGAAATTTGGAATGGTAGTACTTGGGCAAGTCCTGCAGGCGCAAGTGGCGCGGTATCAGAAATTCAAGCAAATGACATATCAGCGTCGTTTGCATTAATGTTAGGATAAAGAAATGCCAACAGTTTTTAGACATGCAGTTAATACAAACATAGGAATAGCTCCAGTCGATGTAGTGCAAATTCCTTTAGGAGTTAGAGCTACTGTCATCGGATGTAACTTATCAAATGTTACACAATATGATACTGTAGTAGTAAATGTATTTGTTGTTGATGAAAACTCAACGCAAGGAAATTATGTAAGATCAATACCGATACCTCCAAATACTAGTTTAAAATTAATTACACAAGGCGAAAAATTAATTTTGCCAGAAACAGCTGGGCTTCGTATACAGAGTGATGTTGATGATAGTATTGATGCTGTTGTAAGTTATGTAGAGATATCATAAGGAATTGTTATGTCAAACTATTATTTAGGTAGAAATCCAGACGACATTTTAGGCGAAGGTACTAGATATTTCTATGGATTGAGAAGAAATGATGATGGAGAATTATTTTTAGTAAGGGTTGATTTAGTTATTGATCAAGATGTTGTAGAAGTAAATGCTCCAGGTGATCCGGCAGAAACATTTGAAGATTTTGAAGAGGGTATTGATTACTTTGAAGGAATATCTCTCGATCATGAAATTGAATTTGAAAATTTAATATATCCTCAATATCGTTGGGATAATAGAAGTATTTTTTATTACATCGATGAAGAAGGTAGACTAGTACAAAGAATTAATAGAGGATACGAGTATCCCACAGGCGTATCATCGTAAAATAGGATTAAATAATGGCTGAATTTAAGATAAGCAGAATTAGATATACTTGGCGAGGCACATGGTCTACGGCAACAACATATAATAAAGATGATGTTGTTAGGTTTGGCGCCGGCTCTTGGGTTTGTATTAGACAACACACAGCTACAGCTTTCCAATCAGACTTAACATTTGTACCTGTTGGCGATACAGTTGTACAGCCAGCCTGGGTTAAAATGACCGACGGTTATCAATGGCGAGATGCTTGGGAAACTGGTGTTCTTTATAATCCTGGTGATATTGTATTATTTGGAGGGGCTGTTTATCTTGCGGAAACGTCTCACACTTCAAGCAGTTTTAATAGTCAGTTATCCAATTGGACAATTTATGCGCTATCGTCTAAGTGGAATAACATATGGGTATCTGGAACAATATATGGTTTAAATGATATTGTAAGATATCGCGGAACAGTTTATCGTTGCGTTAGCGGGCACACTGCAGGCAGTGCGCTAGAAGATGATCAAAGTAAATGGCAAATTGTTTATTCTGGTGTAGAATATAGATCTGCTTGGGCCACAGCAACAAGATATGCTGTTAATGATCTCGTAAAATACGGTGGATCTGTTTATAGATGCAATACTGGACACACTTCTGAATCAACATTTGACGATGCTGTTTGGGATATTGAATTTAACGGACAAGAATTTGGCGGAGAGTGGAATTATCTTACAGTTTATCAGATCGGCGATGTTGTAAAACATGGTGGATATCTATATTATTCGTTAACTAATAATGTCGACAGTAATCCCGCAAATTATACATTACCATCTGGATCGACAGATTGGACTCTTTTATCAAATGCCGTTAATCCTCGAGGAAATTGGATTGCTACGGAAACTTATAAAACAGGCGATCTAGTAAGAATTGGCGGAATACTATATGTTGCAAAGCAAGACACAACCGGCGATGGTAGTACATTAACTTATCTTGACAGCGGAAGTTGGGAAATTATAGTACCTGGTACAGAATGGAAAAATTACTGGGAAGAAGAAACTGTTTATCTTGTGGGAGATATTGTATTATTTGACGGCAGTGCATATAGCTGTAACTTTGCTCATACAGCCAGTTTAGAGAATTATCCAGGTGATAATGGAAATGGCATAGATTATTGGGATTTAATATTATTGGCTGCTGAAAAAACAGCAATGACCGCTAAAGGCGATTTGATTACATTTGGTCTTTCAAGAAGAAGAACCGGCGACGGTAGTACTTTTGATGTTACAGATGTTCCAATCGGAAATCCTGAAGAAATTTTAGTTGCCAATGAAAATGATAACTTAAACTATAAAGTTTGGGGTAACAGTACTAGATTTTTCTATGTAGCACCGAATGGCGTAGATGACGAACTTGACCCAAATAGAGGAATAAATCCATTTAAACCATATAAAACTATTCGATTTGCTTGTGAAAGAGCCAATGATGGATTTGATGGAGATACTACAGTTTATGCTCAAGCAGGAGAATACGAAGAAATTTTACCAATAATTGTACCTGTTAAAACTGCGGTTAGGGGACACGAAGAACGTACTACTACTATTAAACCAAATCAACCTATAGCGGCATTAGCTAATGATATTAGTTATACAATTTCGGCTATTAATAGAGTGTCTACTATTATTCCAGCTTTAGCATTGGGTAGTACTATAACAAAAACTGTAGGAAATACACAAGAACAAGTATTTTTAACTGATGATGTGTTAATACAAATTGGGGATTTTGAAACTATTGAAACTAATGATGTAACATCGTCAGCAGATGCAGCTGTCGAAGTTCAAAGTTTAGCAAGTAATTTAATTAATTACATAACATTTTACATCAACGGTTTAGGAACTAATCCTACTTTAACAGGTTCAAACAATGCTACTACTGATGCAGATTTATTAAATTTAGCTAGAATTTTAACAGCTAACAGAGAGTTTTTAGCAGAAGAGGCCGAGGCAGTAGTTGCATTTACTTTTCCAAATTATTCCTTTGATAGAGAATTATTCAAAACCAATTTTCGTAGATATATAGATGCATGGATTTATGATATTACATATCCTGGAACTTATAAAACAATATTAGAAGGACGATATTATCGTAACGCTGTATTGGGGTCTAAAACTGATGATATGTTTTATGTTAGAGATGCTAGTGGAGTAAGAGCACTAACAGTTGAAGGTCTTGAAGGAACTTTAAACCCAACAGGCGTTTTTGAGTTATTCCAAAGACCAACTGGCGGAGCTTTTGTTAGTTTAGATCCAGGTTGGGGTCCAGCTGACGAAAGCACATGGATTTTAACAAGATCGCCTTACATTCAAGGTCTAGCAACGTTTGGGTATGCTGCAATCGGACAAAAGATCGACGGCGCTTTACACAATGGCGGAAACAAATCTATTGTAAGCAACGATTTTACACAGATTATATCAGACGGCGTCGGTGCTTGGGTTTTAAACAACGGTAGAGCAGAGCTTGTAAGTGTATTCACATACTATGCTCAGGTAGGATATCTTGCTACAAACGGTGGAATTATTCGCTCATTAAATGGTAACTGTTCATACGGTAATTATGGTGCATATGCAACAGGAGTTGACCCAACCGAAATACCAAGATCTGCTGTAGTTGATAATCGAAATCAGCAAGCCAGTGTAGTTTCAGCATTTGCTGGTGAAGTTAACGACGAAATTCTTATTTTAGAATACAACAATGCTGGTCAAGGGTATACTGAAGCTACAACATCATTTACCGGTGCTGGGGTAAATGCAGAAGTAGTCAATGACGAGTTTCGTGATAATGGAGTATTTGATGTAAGATTGATCAATCCATTAGATTCTGGATTTCCTGGAGGCGGCGGATTTACCCAAGTAGGTAACAATGCTCAGGCAGGCGGCCTTACAACAATTACGCTTGCAACCAATGAAGAAAGTACAGAAGCAGAAATACTCGGACTTCGTGTTATTATTACATCAGGTACAGGTACAGGTCAATATGGATATGTTGACAGTTATAATGACATATCTAAAGTGTTAAATGTAAGAAGAGAAAGCGACGGCGTCGTAGGATGGGATCATGTTACTCCTGGAACTCCGGTTGCACCGATACTGGATACTTCAACTACATATCGATTAGAACCGAGACCCATATTTAATGATCCTGGATTTACATCTACTGCGGTAGATTTAGAGGTCGGGACAGTTTGGGCTAATATTGTTTACGGCGAAACTACTGAAACATATACTAATGTTATTAGTCAAGTAGGCACAGGAGAAGTTGAGGAACAAGACGGTTTAGTTCCTGCAGCTGCAACATTTAATGTTATTAAAAATGGCAGAGATTATGCTGTAACTATTAATGATGGCGGCGCCGGTTATGCTGTAAGAGATGTAGTGACAGTATCTGGAACCAATTTAGGAGGCAACAGCCCTGATAATGATATAACAATAACCGTAACTAGTATTTCAGACGATAGTACAAATAGTATTACTAGCTTTGCGTTTGATGGGAAAGGCAGAACTGGTAGATTTGTAGCAGTTCCGGCCGTTGGAAGAGTTACCTCGTATTCATTAAACGGCGAAACGTGGACATCAGATTCTGAGACAGGTGGATTACCGAGAAGTGGTAATTGGAAATGTTTGGCAGCTGGAGATAATAGATTTGTAGCAATACAAAACGGTTCAGATAACGCTGCATATTCACTAGATGGTATTAATTGGTCATTATCTTCTATGCCATCTTCGGCTAGTTGGAATGCCGTAACGCACGGTGATGGAGTTTTTGTAGCGGTTGCAGGCGACGCAGATAAAGCAGCAATTAGTATCGATGGCGGTGAAACTTGGACTGCTTCTACAATTGCAAACTTTGGTGACTCGACATTTAATGAATGGATTGGCATTGCATACGGTAAAAATAAATTTGTTGCTGTAGCAAACAGTAATAATATTTCTGTTGAAGGTGTTTACAATTCAGTATCAAATACAATAACCTGGACTCCGCATGTAATGGATGTTATTGACGATTCGACTCAAAGAGATTGGGTAAATGTTGCTTATGGTAATAACAGATTTGTTGCCGTATCGAGACAAGCTGACGTTGCATATAGTTTAGATGGAGAATTTTGGTATTCTGCGGAGATGCCCAAACCTGACGAAAGCACTATAATGAGTTGGAATAATATTAAGTATGCGCAAGGAGTTTTCTTTGCAGTATGTGATACTGGAGATAACGCACTTATTGGCGGCGACGAAGTGGACGGTCCAACAAAATATTGTGCTACTTCGTATGACGGTATTGTGTGGACTAATAGATTTTTAACATCTGAACTCGAATGGAACATTTTGGCATTTGGTAATCCAGATATTACACTAGGTGATTCGTCATTGCAGAATAATACAGGAATGTGGGTCGTGTTACCAAACGGAGTTTCTCAAACTGCGAACAGAGTATTCACTGGCGCACGAGCATTAGCTAGAATCATTGTTGCTGCAGGCAGAGTCAGCGAAATTAGAATTTGGGAGCCGGGTTCAGGGTATGCAGTTTCACCTACATTAACTACAATAGATCCAAACAATACCAGCGAAATATTTGTTGATGCAAGAATTGGGGAAGGAGTATTAGCTCAACCGAGTTGGATCAATAGAGGACAAGGGTTTAGAACTTCATCTACAGTAGTAACTGTTAACGGTAATGGTTTTGCAGATGTTATTGAAATTGGAAATGAAATAACTTTAGATGAATTAGAAGTTTACCCAGGACCTGGAACACAGTTAATATTTAACGGAATTAATGAAATTTACACAGTAGTTACAGTTACTGAATTAGGCGAAAAGCCTAATGGCAAGTTAAGAGCTAGATTTAGTATTGATCCAAGTTGGAACAACAATGAAGGTTTAACGGTTGAACATGGTACGAGCCTAATTTTAAGAGAAAGATATAGTCAGGTTCGTGTAACAGGTCATGACTTCCTAGACATCGGCACTGGCAACTTTACAGAGACAAATTATCCAGAAATTTATGCTAGCGGCGCGTTTTTTACAGGTAGTCCAGAAAATGAAGTTACTGAAACTGATGGAGGGCGAGTATTCTATACAAGTACGGATCAAGATGGTAACTTTAGAACAGGTGAACTATTTGCTGTAGAACAAGCAACGGGTATTGTAACTATTAGTGCGCAATTCTTTGACTTAGAAGGTTTAACAGAGTTAAATCTTGGTGGAATCCGAGTAGGTGGTTCGGGAGTTGTTATTAGAGAATTCTCAACAGATCCTTTGTTTACAGAAGATTCTAACAATGTTGTCCCAACACAGCGAGCTATTAAAGCATTTTTACAAAATAGATTAAGTGTTGGTGGATCAGAATTATCTACAGCTAGTTTTATTGCTGGTACGGTAAAAGTAGGTCCGGCTGAAATAAGTTCAACTATTGGAAGCTTTGTTAATTTTTCAAATACACTGGATTTCAGTGCAGGCGGCGAACCACTAGAAAATGACGACGGTACTGGTCAAGGACAGATACAAGGATATATTTTGGGACAAAAGTTCTTCTTTAGATCATTTGCTGATGATCCTAACAAGACTAGTTAAAATATTATAAATACATCATAGCGGAGTAAGAAATGGCAGAATTTAGATTAGGTAGAATTAGATTTGTATGGAAAGATGAGTGGGCACCGTCTACTACATATTTTGTTGATGACGTTGTTAGATATGCTGGCAAGGTTTATATTTGTCAAGTAGGTCATACATCAGACACTTCAGACTTTTATGAGGATCTTAATATAGTCCCATCAAATTGGAATTTGATGTCAGATGGCCAATCGTGGAGAAGCGATTGGGATGTTGACACATTCTATAGCGATGGCGATATTGTACTCTATGGTGGCATCACTTATATTTGTAATACTCCGCACACATCAAATTCTGATTCTGCCTTAAGTTTAGAAGCTGACCAAGATAAGTGGGATGTATTTGCTGAAAGTTTTATTTGGCAGGGCAACTGGGCAATTAATACTCAATATAAGAAAAATGATGTAGTAGCTTATGGCGGAATTACTTATATTTGTCGAGAAACTCATCAAAGTGCATTAAGTGACACTAGCGGTATTGACGGTCTTGCTGAAGATTCTGGAAAGTGGCAGGTAATCAATCCTGGACTAAAATATAGAGAAACCTGGTCAAGCGGAACTACAAAATACCGAGTAAATGATGTAGTTAAATATGGTGCAGGCTTATGGATCTGCACAGTTAATCATGTTCCTGATACAGTTTTCGAAACAGATGTCACTGCTAATCGTTGGAGTCAGTTTGTCGAAGGCTTTGAATTCGAAGACGATTGGAGCGATTCTACTGTTTATCAACCTGGCGATATTGTTCGTTATGGCGGTAACCAATATGTTGCCAAAACAAATCATAGTAATACCACTCCTACAACACCTGGGCAAAGTGATTGGGATTTATTCTCAGAAGGCTTGAGATTTGAAAACGATTGGAGTATCGAAACTAGTTATAAAGTAGGATCTATTGTAAGAGTAAACGGATATTCTTATCTAGCTACAATCGATTCTCCGTCTATCGGCACATTTGCAAGCGCAACTGCTGATGCAACTAATAGAATTACTGTAACGAGCTCAGCCGGAATGGTTGTAGGTATGGCAATTCGTTTTACTGGCACATCGTTTGGCGATATAAATCCAGGTGCAACTTATTATGTAAAACAAGTAGTAAGTGCTACAGAAATTATAATTTCTAATGATGAAGATCTTGTTAGTACCACAGATGTTACAACAGATACTGGAGGAATGACTGTATTTGCTTCAGCTCATCCTGCAAATGTAAATTTTTATCAAAGACTTGTTAGTGGAATTGCATGGCAAGGCGAATGGCAGGATGATGTAGAATACGAAATTGGAGATGCAATTAGATTTGGTGCTAATGCATATATTTGTATTAAAAAGCATCGTTCAGAGCAGGATGACGGATCGTCTATAGTAGCTGAAGGTGGCGGCGCAGATAACAGCAGACCAGATCAAGATGTTACAGGAACATATTGGAATGTAGTTGCAATTGGTAGTGAAATATCAGTTCTTACAACACAAGGAGATCTTGTATATTATAGTGGTTCTGGACCTACTAGACTGCCTATTGGAACAGAAGGTCAAGTCTTAAGAGTTAGTGATGATTCAATTCCTGAATGGGTTAGTTTAGGAGCTGTAGAAAATGTTTACTATGTTGCTACTAACGGGGTAGATCAACCTGCTCCTATAGGTGGATTAACTAAAGACAAGCCATGGAAAACAATTCGATATGCTTGTGAACAAGTAGAAAAAGGTGTTAAAAACCCTAATGCTCGCACATTGATAGAACTTAACAGAGTTTTTATCCAACGAGAAGTTACTGAATATATCCAAAATCAAATTGCTAATGCCACACCTGGCAGTATCTGGGAAAATTTTGATTACGAGGATTACAAGTGCGAACGAGATGTTGGTTTTGTGCTAGATGCATTAGTGTATGATATGACTCATGGCGGCAATGTAAAAACTAGAGGAGCTGCAAACTCACTAGTAGGCGGCATTGTCGAAGACACTCCAGGCGCATATCCTGGTTTAGCTGGAGAGGAAGCCCAGTCATTAGCAGCTTATAATTATATGCTGACATTAATTTCTAATGTATTAGATCAAGAAGCTCCTAGTGTTAATTATCAAAATACAAATGGAGATAACTCTACAGCTATTGTTACTCAATATTTTGATGCTTCTATTACAGCAGAAGCAACAGCACTTCCAAGAATACAAACATTAACAACTATTATAACAAATGCAATAGACGATGGCGATACTAGCAGAATTCCTGCTAGAAATTTTGATGAAGTTGCAATTATGGTCAGCACTGGTAAGTATCGAGAAGTATTGCCGATTATTGTTCCAGAAGGTGTATGTATACTAGGTGATGAGCTTAGAGGAACAAATGTTGGGCCTGCAATTAGTTCTGTCGATAAAACAGATGCCAAGTATAGTATTGGTGCATTAGGTAGATTAGAATCTATCGTAAACGACATTGTAGTAGGTAACGAAGTTACAGAAAGCGTCGGAAATACCGAAGTTCAAAGTAGAGAATGGCCGTATGCTGATACATTAGAGCAAGATGCCGTTACACAACTTGTAAGATCGATCCAACAAAATATTGATTTTAGAATTGGTACTACACATATGGCATCTAGTACCGACCCAGTCGGATACAACGATTCATATCTTGTAGGGTATGGCGATGCTAGAAAATTAGTTGTAGAAAACAAAGAGTTTCTAAAAGAAGAAGTTATTGCTTTTATAGCCGCAAACTACCCAGATCTAAAGTACAGCAGAACAAAATGTAGACAAGATGTTGGGTATATCGTTGATGCTGTTGCTTATGATTTAACTTATGGCGGATATAGTCAAAGTTTGAATGCAGGGTTAGCATACTATGAAGGATATGCAGGGCAGAGATTGATTAGCACAAGTGAACTTAGTGCTACAGTTGCCGCATACGACTTCTTAAAATCAAGACTACAAAGTGTTATTGGCGCGATATTATTACCAACACCACTACAAACCGCAGTTCCTCAATTTGTAGATACTGCTGGATCTGCAGCCAGTATCACATTTACAAACGGCGCAATAGATATTATTAGAAACCTTGTAAATGGCGGGACTGACAACTGGCCTAGTGTTACTATTACTACTATTGCTAGTAATGTGGTTACAACATCTGCTACCCATAACTTACAGGTCGGCGATTTAATTGTTGTTAGAAGCACAGAAAACGGATTCGTTAAAAATACGAGATATTGGATTGCAAGTACTCCTGCTGGTAACACATTTACAGTTTCTGAGACATTTGGTGGAAGCGCATATACTTTAACTAATGGCACTGGATTATCTATTACAGCTAACAAGATTGATTATCCAGCAGTTGCCGACGGTGTTGGGTCCACTACTGCTCTTATTACGGCGGCAGAAACATTGAGTGCAGCTCGTGAAACTATTATCGAAAATGTCATTGATGACTTGAATGAAGTAGCCTACCATATAGATTTTGTTGTAAGATTAAATGGATTAACCAACGACGATTTTATAGTCTATGTAGGTAAAAATGACATTGCTCACACATATGTTAGCGGCGGTGTAGTAACCAAAGCAGATGATACAGATGTAAATATCACTAACTTTGTCTATAATGAATCTACAGGGTACGCAACAGTGACCACATCTACAGATCACGGTTTAGAAGCTGGTGACGTTGTAGATATTACAAATATCACAGTATCCTGTACTTCATCAGGCGAAACAAGAGAATTTGTATATCCAAGTGCTACTAGCACTAAAGGTAATAGAACTAAAATCTTATACATACAAAACAAGTGTATCAGAGATTTAAGATTAATTCTTGAAGCTGTAAGTTTTGACTTTATGCTTGATAGTAACTTCCAAAGCATTAAAGCTGGGTATTCTTACTTGAGATCGTCAGCAGCCGAAGTGTTTACTTTAAATCAAAAGCAAATTACTAGAGATGCTTTGACAAATGCTAAAACTGAAGCGTTAGCGAATGTTGGCGGAGATACAACTGCACAGGCTAGAATTGAATCATTAATGACCATTATTGATGATATTATCTACACTGGCTCGCTCGAAGGTGACAACTGTAGTACCGGTATTCGTAACAGACAATATGCTGTTCTGCAACTAGAAAGAAACAGAGACTTTATTGTTTCAGAAATTGATAACTGGATTGCGAACACATATACTTCGACAGTAACTGTTACACAAGATTCTACAGATTACATCAATGTAAGCGACACTAGCTGGATGAGTAGAAACACAGCAATTCGCTTTACAGGAGCCACGACTAGTGGAATCCAAACAGGTGTAACATACTATGTTCAAAATGTTATTGACAGCGAAACTATTACAATTGCTGAGACAAGAAATGCACAATCACCTTTAGATATATCAGCCGGCGGAGACTTCGACGTCGAAACAGTAGGGTCATTTACTGTAAGTTTATATTACAATAATGCATTATGTTTAAGAGATGTTAACACTTATATTGATGCTCTTAAATACGATATTAAGTTCCCAGGTAACTATAAGTCATTGTATGCTGCAAGATACTATGCTAATGCAGTAGTAGGATCACTTGAAGAAGATTGCTATTATCTACGAAATGCAACTGGAGTTCGTAACCAAACACTGGTAGAACTAACTGGTGACTTACTACCTGAAAATGAATATGGTACAAGTCGTGTAAGTGCTGGAGCATACTGCTCGTTAGATCCAGGTTGGGGCCCAGATGATTATAGAGGATGGATCTTAACTCGTTCGCCGTATGTTCAAGGTGTAACCACATTCGGCACAGCGGCAATTGGTCAAAAAATTGATGGAAGTTTGCACAATGGCGGTAATGATAGTATTGTATCAAATGACTTTACGCAAGTAATCAGCGACGGTATAGGTGCTTGGGTATCAAATAACGGAAGAGCAGAACTTGTGTCTGTATTTACATATTATGCACACATTGGTTACTTATCAGAATCAGGTGGGCGTATTCGTGGTACTAATGGTAACTGTTCGTATGGAGACTTTGGCGCAGTAGCAGAAGGATTTGATGCAGACGAAATACCAAATACTGCGGTAATTGACAATAAGAGTGGATTTAATGCAGTTATTGGGTCCGCAAATACAAACGGCGACGATATTTTCAATTTTGAATTTGACCATGCTGGTAACGATTACACCGAAGTAGCATACACTATTACAGGTGGCGGCGTAAATGTTGATATTGAAGCAGACGAGTTCCGTGATGATGCAGTGTTCCAGGTTAGATTGATTGATCTTGGAGACGATTCGAGTGGGCAGTTCGGTGGTGATGGGTATTTAACAAATGCTAACACAGCACAAGGTGGTACAACATCAAGTATAACATTGGCTGCGGTAGACCAAGAAGTAAGTTCTGCATATGTTGGTATGAAAGTCTTTGTTGACGGCGGAGCTGGTCAAGGACAATTTGGTATCGTTAGTACATATAATGCAGGTACAAAACTAGCCAATGTTGTAAGAGAAAGTGACGGCCAATCTGGATGGGATCATGTAGTTCCAGGAACAACAATTGTAAGTCCAAATGCAAGTTCGACATATGTAATGGAGCCTGCAATTAGTTTTACAAGTCCAGGATTCCAAGCAGACAGTTTAGAATTACCACAAGTAGGAGACTGGGTTGATGCAACATTCGGTGAAACTGCCGCAACCTATACTGGATTATCACCTACAAGTTATACAGGAATTGGAACTGGCGCTACATTTGATGTAGTTCGTAACGGTTCGAAGTATATTATTACATTAACAGACGGTGGACTAGATTATTCTAGACTAGAAACATTTAAGATTCTAGGTACAAGTTTAGGCGGAGAAACACCTACTAACGATATTACATTTACGATTACAGCAATTAACAGTGTAACCGGTGAAATTCTTGAATATGATCAAGAAGGTTTCGGATTAAACGGCCTATTTGTTGCAAATAAATCAAACAGCGGAAACGGTATATTTACTAGCACCGACGGTGAAAATTGGTCCACTCGTATCTTACCATTACCTACCACTAACTGGACTGGCGTCGCATCAGGATTAATTGATGACGGATCTTCAGATCTAAAAGTATCAAGATTTGTTGCGGTTGCTACTGGCGGAACAAGAGCAGCATGGAGTGCAGACGGTATTAACTGGTTCTCATCAAGTTTACCAGTAAGTGCATCTTGGACAAGAGTAGTTTTCGGTAACGGTCGTTTTGTTGCAATAGCTAGCGATAGTACCACAGTTGCAATATCTTTAGACGGCCAAGTATGGGATGTTACAGGTACATTAAATAGCACAGGGTTTGTTGATGTTACATATGGTATGGGTAAATTTGTTGCTGTTAAAACAGGTAATACTGATGCTGTAGAATATTCAGATGACGGTGGTGAAACTTGGACACAAGAAGACTTACCTGCTAACAGTACATGGACCAGCGTAACATGGGGTCGTGGAGCATTCGTAGCAGTTGCTAGCGATAGCAATAATGGTGCTATCAGCATCGACGGCGAAACTTGGACAGCAATGACTGTCGGATCTCCAGATTCTAATGATCCTGCAGGTTATCAAAGAGTTAGATATGGACAAGGATTGTTCATAGCTACAGCTACTTTAAATGGACAGACTGGATATCAGTTTGTAATGAAGTCTGAAAACGGATTATATTGGACTGACGAAAGTATACCAACAGCCGGCGGAATACAAAACGATGGTTATAATGCTATTGTATTTGGTAATCCTCAAAAAACAGGATATTGGTTAGCGTTCCAGAACGATAATGGCGATCATGCTGTTAAGATTAGAACAGGCGCAACTACACGAGCAAGAGCTTTTGTAGCACAAACCAAGATCTTTGTAATTAGATTAACAGAACCAGGTTCAGGATATGATACTGCTCCGACTATGACAGTTACTGATCCAAATAACACATTTGAACTACCGGTAGAAGTTAGAGTAGGCAAAGGAGCATTAGCTACGCCTAGTTTTGTAGATAGAGGACAAGAATACACAAGTGCTAATGCTGAGGTTGATGACGATAATAGTAACGGATTTGCTGATTTCTATCAACCAGGAGCATTCATATTTGTTAGAAGATTAAGCCAGCGTCCGGTACCCGGATCAAATATTGTATTTGGTCACTTACCAAATCGAACATTTAAACTTGTAAATGTGTTAACCTTCTTAGGACAGAACGACGGTGCATATACAGCATTCTTCCAAGTAAGTCCAGAATTAACAATTCAAGAAGCTCCTGAAAATGGCACTAGTCTTACAACTAGAATTAGATTTAGTCAAGTACGACTAACAGGACACGACTTCCTAGACATTGGTACTGGTAGCTTTGAAGAAACAAACTATCCAGGAACACCGACACAAGACCCAATCCCGGCTCAAGAAACTAAAGAAGGAAACGGTGGTCGTGTATTCTATACAAGTACGGACCAGGATGGTAACTTCCGAGTTGGTGATTTGTTCACAATTGAACAGTCAACTGGTGTTGCAACATTGAATGCTGATGCATTTAATATTGCAGGTCTACAAGAACTATCGTTGGGTGAAGTTACACTAGGCGGTGGATCAGCAAGTATTGATGAGTTTAGTTCAGACCCATTCTTTACAGCTGACTCGGATAGTGTTGTACCAACACAGCGAGCAATTAGAGCATTCATTGCGTCACAGATTGGCGGCGGTGGTGCATCACTTAATGTGAATAGTGTAACGGCTGGATCGGTATTTATAAATACTAATCAAATACGAACAGTCGACGGATCAGTTATTAACATGCGAGGTAAGTTTAACTTCAAAGGCCCTGTAACTGGATACCCAATAGCGTGGAATTACTTTTTAGTATAATAGGAGAATATAATGGCAACAGGCGTAATAGGTACACCATCAGATTTAGCAGCAGCGACAGATACCACAGTGTATACTTGTCCTGCAGATACATTCTGTGTGGCTACCATAAACTTAACAAATAGAAATGCATCATCAGTAGCTGTGAGAATTGCAGTTTCGGCAGCTGACACACCAACAGATGCAGAATATATAGAATATGATGCAACAATTCTTGGAAATGGTGTGTTAGAAAGAACAGGTATTGTGTTAGCAGCAGGACAAAAAATTGTTGTAAGATCTAACACTATTAGTGTTAATGCTATAGCGATGGGCATAGAAACTTCGCTAGTATAAGCTAAATACTTACAAGGGAAATAATTATGGGAAGAAGAGTTTCGAGCGGTATTAATCCAGGCGGTTTTGGATTTAACTTTTTCGATGATAACACATTAAGATCTGTAGAAGTAGATTCTAACTTGAGGTTAGATGCAGACGGCACAGGTATTATTCAATCTTTAAAAGATTTTGAAATTTTAGCCGCAAGTAATTTAAGATTTGCAGACAGTGATAGTTCAAACTACATTGGATTTAAAGCACCTGATACCGTGACTGCCGATTTAATTTGGACCCTGCCAGCAACAGACGGCACCGAAGCACAGCTATTATCTACAGACGGCAGCGGAACATTAAGCTGGGCAAATCCAGGTGTAACAATTACAGATAACAACGACGATGCTGCCACACATTATCTTACTATTACTCCGACCTCATCTGGCGGTATCAGTGATGCTCGTATATCCACAACAAAATTATCATTCCAGCCAAGCACAGGATCGTTATCGTTAGGTGGCGGCACTGCATCAACATCGACAACTACTGGAACTATAATAGTTACAGGAGGAATTGGATTAAGTGGTGCATTATATGCAGGCGCCGATGTAGTTGCCTATGCATCATCAGATATAAGATTAAAAGAAAATGTTTCAAAGATCGATAACAGTTTAGAAAAACTTTCAAAAATTTCAGGATATCAATACTACTGGAATAGTGTTGCAAAAGAAATGTATCCAGAAAGAACAGAGCTCGATGTAGGAGTTATTGCTCAAGAAGTGCAAGAGGCTCTACCTTCGGCAGTAGTTGAAAGAGAAGATGGGTATCTTGCTGTTAATTATGATAAAATAATTCCGTTATTGATAGAATCTATAAAAATTCTAAAAGAAGAATTAGATACAATTAAGGGAGGAGCAGAATAATGCCAGTACAACTATCAAACCAAGGCATCGTTTACGCTAATAACCAACATCAATGTAAGATTGCCGAAGGTTATGAATTGTATGTTTATAATACAAATTGGTGGTCTCCTTGTAACGGAGGTAGATGTTGTCAGTGGACTGTTCCAGACGGAACTACATCGATAAAGTTTGAAATATTAAGCGGTGGAGGTCCTGGTGGCTCATCAGGTGGCGATTTTGACTACGGAATTGGTGGCCAAGGTGGTAATTATGCCGTAAAAACCTTACAAAAATCAGTACACGGATTCACAGATGGCAGTACATACACTGTGTGTGCTGCTGGATCATCAGCTTGTAGTTGTTGCTGTAGATGTAATGTAAATAATCGACACGGTTGTAGAAGTTATGTTACGGGTACAGGACTAAGTAACTTTTGCACAGTCGGTGGTATGGGCGGTCCGACCATTTGGGATAAGATGTCAAATTGTTATAACTGTCACATTGGTAATGTACAGTGTAATAGAGGATTGTATAACAGCAGCTGGCAAGCAAATGCCTGTAACGAAGCAGGACGCGGAGCTGATATGGTATTTAGAGGCACAGCAGGGTCAATGAACAGACAGTACAACTGTTGTGCGGACCACTTTTCTGTAGCAGGTTCCCCTTCAGGGCCATTTAGTGCATCGCACGGAGTGGGAGGTAAGCACCCTTGTGTGGGTAACTTGGCTTGTTGTTCAGCACACGCGGCTTTCCCAGGTGGCGGCGGTGCAGGTCACTCAACTATGTCACGGAATGCATGTTGGGGCAGTTTTGGTGCTGGCGGCTTAGTAAGAATTACTTATAGTTAAGGAGAAAACATATGGAAAATATAACTAAAACACTAACTTATAGTATACCAGACGAACTGTATTCTACCGAAACTAAGTTAGGAAAGACAAGCACTCAGGTATATAATGGCCCTTCTGAGATAATATGTTGGGTCAATAAAGAAACTGGGTATTTAGAAGAAACTCACAGTCCGGACGAGGAACCTGATTGCCCATTACCATTGCATCTTAGAAGAGAAGTTCTAAGTGCAAATACTGACGAAAACATCATAAAAATTGCACTGCTATGGGGCGGCATAGAAGCACCAAAAGTTTACGAAGTTAAAGTTGGGCCTGAGGATCAACCAAATGCTATACTTCCTGATCCAAGCCATATTGCAGAAGTGTATGATGAATATGCATTATACAATGATTATAAAGCACCGTTAAAGTTTGTTGAATTTGATAGAGACAGATCATGGAATTTCCTTAGAGAGGAAAGAAATCATAGATTATATATGAGTGACGGTAAGCTTGCAGAAGACATGCCTGCATCATTAAAGCAACAATGGAGTGATTATAGACAAAAACTTAGAAACATGCCAAATGAATGGGACGGAGTTCCTGGATATTTGGTAAGGTTCCCTATAGCACCGGATGAAGGTGTTGATCCAAACTTTAATGACCCAGAAGTACCAGTAATTATGATTGCTGATAGAACTGAGGAAGATAATGATGCAATCGGACAATTCCCAAAGGGTGTTGAATAATGCCAGTACAACTATCAAACCAAGGTATCATTTTTAGTAATAACCAACATCAATGTAAAATTCCTGAAGCTTTTGAACTATATGTTTATGATACAGATTGGTGGTCTCCTTGTAACGGAGGTAGATGTTGCCAGTGGACTGTTCCAAACGGAATCACATCGATAAAGTTTGAAATATTAAGCGGTGGCGGTCCTGGTGGCTCATCAGGCGGCGACAACGATTTTGGCATTGGTGGCCAAGGTGGTAATTATGCCGTAAAAACTTTACAAAAATCAGTACACGGGTTTAACGACGGCGACACATACACTGTGTGTGCTGCTGGATCATCAGCTTGTAGTTGTTGCTGTCGGTGTAATGTAAATAATCGACATGGGTGTAGAAGTTATGTTACGGGTACAGGACTAAGTAACTTTTGCGCAACTGGCGGCATGGGTGGTCCGACTATTTGGGACAAAGTGTCAAACTGTTATAACTGTCACATTGGTAATGTCCAGTGTAATAGAGGAATATATAATAATACTTGGCAAGCAAATGCCTGTAACGAAGCAGGATATGGAGCTGATATGGTATTTAGAGGCACAGCAGGTTCAATGAACAGACAGTACAACTGTTGTGCAGACCACTTCTCAGTCGCAGGTTCTCCTTCAGGGCCATTTTTTGCATCACATGGAGTGGGAGGTAAGCATCCTTGCACAGGTAACTTGGCTTGTTGTTCAGCACACGCGGCCTTCCCTGGTGGTGGCGGCGCAGGTCATGTAACATCGTCACGAAACGCATGTTGGGGTTCCTTTGGCGCTGGCGGCTTAGTAAGAATTACTTACAGGTAAGGGTGTAGAATAAACTTGCCACATTATTAACTACCAGTTAATTGGCAAAATAAATATCATAGCAACAGCAATTCGCAGAGGTTATGATATTAATGAAAAAAGCATTTTTTATAAACGGTGGCGCAGGTAGAGTTCTCTGCGCCATCCCCGCCCTTGAACACCACGTACAACATATAGACCCAACAGCAGTTATCGTTGTCGAAGGCTGGATAGATCTATACTTAACTAGTAAAATATTAACATCTAATGTATTTCCTGCTAACGATCCAAATCTTTTTGAAAAATTAAAAGACAGAGAGATTATTACTCCTGAACCTTATAAACTTAATGCGTATTTTACTCAAAGATGTAATCTAGTTCAAGCCTTTGATATGTTGATTAATTATGATGTTCCACCCGAAACTATTCCAAAAACAAAAGAATATAATAATCTTTTTATTGGTAAAAAAGATATCGCAACAGGAGAGGAATTAGTTAACGAGGCAAGAAGGCATTTTAAAAAAGAAAAGGTAATAATATTTCAGCCATTTGGATCTACTGCTACAATGCACGGCGGAGTTATTGTTGATGAAAGTGGCAGATCGTTCGAAGTTAGCGATATTATAACAATACTTGAAGAGTTGAATAAAGACTATGCCGTCATTCTAATGAGCGAATTAAAAATACCCACAGAAAAAGCACTTAATGTAATGCTTCCGGAACAAGCTAGTTTATTACAATGGACTGGCATTATTAATGCTGCTGATTATTTCCTAGGATGTGACTCGGTAGGTCAGCATGTTGTGCATGCTCTAAAAAAACCAGGCACAGTAGTCATAGGAAGTACATTCCCTGAAAATATTTCGTATCCTGATAGTAGCACTCTTAAAATAATAGATAACGGTGAAGGGCAAAGATTGTATTCTCCATTAAGAGTTGTAGTGGATGTTAGAATTGATAGACACAATGAAAATCTAATGAAACTCAGCAAAGATACAATTAATAAAATTATTGAGCAGATAAGAACTACCTTAGGAAAAAAATAATGGAAAAAACAGGTTATATAGCAGGCATTGCTCGAGGACACAACGCAGGCGTATGCCTTTTAAAGGATGGCGAAATTGTATTTGCAATCGAAGAAGAAAGATTATCTCGCCAAAAATATGACGGCGGACCGCTCGCGAGTATGGTCAAAATTCTTGATTATACTGACAAGATCGATTATTTGGCAATATCTCACACACAAGATCATGACGAGCCGATGAACGATTATGTAAGGCAAGATGTGTATTCTGCACTTGCTAGGAAGTTGAGATTAATCGACGATGTCGATACCCAAGTATTTAAATATCACGATCAACATCATAGAAGTCATGCGGCCGCCGCGTTTTATAGATCTGGATTTGAGAAAGCAAGTGCTGTTATTGTCGACGGCGCAGGCACATTTATTGAACGTCCTGATGGCCAAACTATGTTTGAAGTTGAAAGTATATATGATTGTTCATACCCTGCAAACTTCGAGGAAGTGTACAAGCATTTTGGAGGCAACGGACCTTGGAGTACTGAACACTATAATAGTGACGGCAATGGTACAGAAGTTATAATTAACGATAAAGCAGGTATTGTTAAAGCATACGAAGCGGTAACTAGATTTTGTGGATTCGACTCAATAGAAGCGGGTAAAACTATGGGTTTGTTTCCGTATGGAGAACCGAACAAAGCACCTAAGATTTATGGTAATTTTGGCGGTAATAAAGATCTATTTACTAATACATATCCAAATGGAGCATGGGTTGATGATTCGCAATTTCCGGAAATTAGAGACAGACTTTACGACCCTAATGAAATAGTTAATGCTGTTACAGACCCAAATGATGAAAATCAAAAAAATAAAGCCAATGAACTTTTACAAAAATCAGATGCAGAAGATGTTACATTACTGCCGTCACGACGAAATATGGCGTATAATGTTCAGGTAGAATCACAACAATTAGTGCTTGATTTAATTTTAAAATCAATTGAACGAACCGGCAATAAAAACATTGTTATTAGCGGCGGCTATGCTCTAAATTGTGTTGCTAATTATTTCTTTTTAAAGCATTTACCGAAAGACGTAAAGATATATGTTGAACCTGTTTCGAACGATGCAGGTACAGCTATAGGTGCAGCATTTTATCATTACTATAAAACATCTCAAGATACAAAAGTAAGATCAAAAGATGAAAATTTATTTTTAGGTCCGGTACAACACATAACAGAAGAAAAAATTGTCGAATGTGCTAAAAAATACGACGGCACTATAGAATACAATGTCGATTACGAACAAGTCATCGACACTATTAGACAGAAAAACATTGTAGCATTGTATCAAGAACGAGGTGAAAGTGGACCTCGAGCATTAGGTAATCGTTCACTAATGTATGATCCAACAGATCCAGATGGTAAGGATTTTGTTAATTTGGTTAAGAAGCGTGAATACTTCCGCCCGTTTGCCGCATCGGTGCTGCATGATGATGTACATGACTGGTTTGATTTGCGCGGTATGGAAGATTCTCCAAGTATGATGTATGCAGTTAATTGCCAATCAGGTGTAAAAGAAAAAATACCAGCAGTTATACACATAGACGGCACCTGTAGAATTCAAACTGTAACAGAGGAACAAAACTTTCATTGGTATAATCTAATTAAAGAATTCAAAAATCAAACAGGAGTGCCTGCACTTTTTAATACAAGTTTTAATCTAGGTGGTGAACCATTAGTAGAAACTATCGATGATGCAATGCGTACTCTTTACAATTCAGGAATTAATTACATCTATTTTCCTGCAACAAAAATGTTAGTAAATATAAATCATAACGAACGAGAATAATCATGGACTCTCAGGGACAAATTTTTACATTATTTCCTACCCCTCTTTATACATACAAACTAGAAAACACGGAATATACAGATGTACAAGCCGAACTACAGACTGTAGTTGACGAACTCTATACGAAAGATCAGTGGGGACAAAACCCAAATTGGAATAGTTCTTCGCAGTATCTATCTAATAAAGGAAATTTTATTGAAAATATTTTAAAGTCTAAAGATATGAAAGCTGTTACGCAATTTATTATGCATCATTGCTACAATTATATGGCAGCGATGAATGTTAAGCCAAATTATAAAACAGCAATCGAAACTTCATGGCTTTCACTAACCAAGACTGGACTTTCTTCTCACATTCACGATCACGGAACTAGCCATATTAGCGGAGTGTATTGGTTTAAAACAAACGGTAAGGATGGTGACATAGTTTTTAGGAATTCGCATAAGGCATTAAAATGTAATCCAATCGGAAGCTCGTTTGCACACGAGAATTCATTCCCTCCGGAGCAGGGTAGACTACTGTTGTTTCCTGGATTCTTGGATCATAGCGTTAATGAAAATACAACTAACGAGGACCGTATTAGTTTGTCTTTTAATATCTTGTTAGAAACTGGTATCACTGTAAATTAGTAGAGAGAAAATATGTTGCACGTTTTTGGAGATAGTTTTTCAATTCCCGATTCTCATAGAAATGAAGTTTTTGGACCTAAAGGAACTCCTATAACATATCTGCCTTTGGAAAAGAATTGGACCACAATTGTTAACGAAAGCATATATGGAAATAGCGAATATGAGAATCACGCAGTACTAGGGTGCTCTAATGATTACATTTATTATAAACTATTCGAAAAAGAACCATTTTTTAAGGATGGAGATTGTATCATAATACAGTTGACTTCTATGTATAGAGAATGGTTCTTTGAAAATAAACCATACCTAGCGACTAATCTAGGAATCAGTTTGACGCCAGATGTTGAGGTTACCAAAAAAGAATACGAAGCACTGGAAATGTATAAAAGACACCTGTATTTCGAAAAACGCCCCTTAATACGCTTCAATATGTTTCTTGACTCATTATCACTTAGGACCCAATTATATGGCAAAAAAAACATTAAGTGTTTGATACTTCCGGGATTCCACAATATTAAAGGAGTAGAAGGAAGCTTGTGTGAAGCATCAGGATTAGAATTTGACTGTGAAAAGACGGCTATAGCATACTACAATAAAACTGGAGATTATAGATTCAATCATTTTTCAGAAGTTAATCATAAAATTTTGGCAAATAAAATAATTAACTTTTTTGACACTTTTGAAAAAGTAGATCTTACAACTGGGTTCGAAACTAATATATATAGTAGGAATGATATTTAGAATATGCTAAAAATACATCTCGAAGGCTATCCTGTAGGCATTTTAGAATTAGATGCATCGGATCTAAAGACACTACAAGATCATTATCTTCCATTAACACTAAATGGAGAAGACGATGAATATAAAGGTAGCGCCAGTAGAATTTCTAAAAATTCATCACAACGCTGGGGTGATGCTGATTTTTTTAAAAAATGGAATGACACATTACTTCCCGGACCTTATATTCAAGATTATATAGATTCATTCTTATTTAAATTTCAATACACAGTCGAAATGCAAACTTGGTATAATGTTTACAATCAATACGATCACCAACAGTTGCACAATCATATAACAACCAATGTACCGGCATTTTCGTCTGTGGTTGTATTAAAACAGTCAAGCCCGGAAGCAGGACAGTTTGTTTTTAGAACACCTAACTTTTCAAACCATTTAAAATATCTAGAACTGGACCCAATGAATCAGTATCCAAATACTTTTGAGCCTATAATGAAAGAAGGATTATTGATTATATTTCCGTCTTGTCTTGAGCACTATGTATATTATAATCAAACAACTGAACCAAGAGTTGTGTTTTCATCAAATATAATAATCAAAAGACAGGGCGATTTGTACTAATGGACAATATCATACCATTTCCTTTAAGTATTAAACCTTTTAGAGAACACGATCAACTAAAACAACAAATACTAGATGCTATTCTAAGGCAAGAAGATGCAGAACATATCACTGCGCCTGATAGCGATATTGTCAGGTGTGACTGGAATACAGCAAGGTATGACGGAGACAGAGAATGGCTAAAAATTATAAATATTCCTCTTGCTGTTCATCTCAACGAATGGTGTAATACTATGGGGTACCAAACATTTGGAATTACGGAACTTTGGTTTCAGCAGTATGCAAAGGGTGGCAAGCATGCATGGCATACACACAGTAACAACTTTACAAATGTATATTATGTAAACTTACCGGAAGATAAAGCACAAACAGAATGGATAAATCCTGTTACAAAAAATATTCACACTTTTGACGTGCGAGAAGGTGATATTATTACATTTCCTAGCTGGGTAATCCATAGGGCTCCGAATAATAATACAGAAGAAATCAAAACAATTATTTCGTGGAATATGGATGTATTGATAGAAGATAGTGATGCTGATAGACTTTACGATTAATAGAGGAAAATTTTTATAATGACCGATGATACACATTGGGCATCGATTAGAGACTTTACCAATCTTAGATTTATTGAATCTCGAATGCCTGTAGAATTACAAAATATTTTAAATTTAGAAATAGATAAACTTTCTAAGGACTCTGAACCCTACAACCATAGACTACAAGGACATATTAAGGAAGAGTATTCTTTGGATCATGTAAAGAATTATTTTCAAAATTGGTTATTATCTATAGCGAAATCTTGGACCGAATCTAATCCGGGGCATTTGGATGAGTTTGAAGAAGTATCTAAATGCAACTCGTATAATTTATATCTAGATAGTTTATGGGTCAACAAACAAAAAAAACACGAGTTTAATCCTATACATCATCATTCAGGGGCGTTAAGCTTTGTTATATGGCTTAAAATACCTTATAACTTAGAAGACGAAGTAAATTATTTTCCGTTAATCTCAGGGACCAGTGATAATCATAAAGATAATTTTTATACATCTAAATTTTGTTTTGTATATAATGACGTACTAGGAAAAATAAAAAACCTGGCTGTACCTGTTGATAAGACTTTTGAAGGAACTATACTTATGTTTCCGGCTAGTCTTCAGCACATCGTATATCCGTTTTATACATCAGACGACTATAGAATAAGTGTGTCAGGTAACATTAGAATAGACCCGACGTGATAAAGAGTTAACAATTATGACTAAAAAATCAATAACAATTGGATTAGACAGAGACGGAACGATAAATGAAGATTTAGGTACTTATGTTACCAATCCTGGACAGTTTACTCCTATTGAAAACAGTTTGGAAGCTGTTGCACTTCTTAGAAGAAAAGGATACAATATTGTTGTATTAACTAATCAAGCTGGAGTTAGCAAAGGTATAATGACTACAGATCAAGTTGCTACTGTGCATGATTATATGCTTAATCTGCTAGGTCAGGCCGGCTGCGCAAGTATAGACGGAATTTACTATAGTCATACTAATTTCAAAGACGACTTCTTTGCTAAGCCTAATGTTGGAATGTTTAAGAAAGCAGAAGCTGAATGCAATTTAAAATTTAAAGGTGGCTTCTATGTTGGTGATAAGCTAACTGATTTAAAATCAGCAGAAAAAATAAAGGCTACTCCTGTATTAGTGCGCACTGGGTACGGTGAAGAAACAGAGAAAACGATAAAAAAGTTTACTTACAAAAATCTTAAGAAAAAAACTTTGATATTTGATAATTTATGGGAGTTTGCTTCTTCTTTACCTGATATTGATGCAAAAAATAATATAGTAACAGATTCGTTACATATTAAGAGTCGAATTATTTAAAAAATATTCTTGATAGATATGATTAGCAAAATTTTTATGATGTGTCACGCTTGGATGCATATCATTCTCTGCTGGAGGTATACTGGGATCAAGTATTACTTCACAACTGTTATGATCAACCGCAATTTCATACCAATCTCTAGGATTTGGAATTTCCCACGGTTCCTGCAGAGAAGGATCAAGATTCCTAGCAGCACTCTCTAGTTGTTCCAAGTATGGTTCAGCCTCGACACTTAGATGCATGACTCTTGCGCCCTTTGACTTTAAGAATCCGTCAGTCATAATCTGTAGCAATAGATAGTTGTGAAATCTGTCATATATTCCTAATGGATTGAATGCATATTGTGTGCTTTCATGTATGTATGTGTACAATTGATCATCAACGGGACTTACAATATTACTGCCTATAGCACTAGCCTTGCTTGGGCTTAGTCCAAATAGTTTATTGAATCCAGGCCACATACAGGTGCTCCAGCTCTTCTTGGCATCTATGTAATGATGTAATGGAACTGAAGTTCTTGCAGGCCATTGCATGCTTATTCTACCTAGGTATGTCCACATAACAATTACTAGATCATCACTCTGTATTTCGTCCGCGGCAACTGCACACTGCCTTGCAATCTGCTGGAAACAACTTCCGCGTCGCGCATGATTAACCACTGGCATACTAAGCAGATCGCCGAGTACTGCCGGCCAAGCGTGTTTGCTTGGTTTTAGTATGTGCTCATCTGACCAATGGCTAGGTCTGTCTAGTGCCGATTCTTCTTCTGCTGTGAGTGGCGGTCGTACCACGTCTGGAAGTGCGAAACCCTGTGTAATGCTGCAACCAAATGTGTGTAATGTTGGCATGCTATTTTACCTCAACTATGTTTAATTCTTTTGTGCTATCGCCTATTGACCCCGTTGGCATTGTATTGAACGCAACGGAATATCTATAGTCGTTTGTATTCATATCTACATGATGTTTTAGTCTACTAGGAAACAATATTGCATAACCAGCCTTGATTGGTAATTTGAGTACTTGCCAAGTACATTCGTTATGTTCCTCCCATTGTACTAATGGTCTAAGTGTGAATAGATCCTCTGTTTGAAAAGGGCTATGAAAGTTCAAAGGAGCACCGTCTGTTAGATAAAATACACCACTTACATAACTGTTAGGATGCATATGAACATGTATTGGCTCATTCTTTTTAAGTGTATTGCCCCACGAACTAGTAATCCTTACTGCTTCTACTTGATGCCCTTGCTGTCTCGCATATTCATGTGATAATATTTCGCACTCTAGTTTCACATCCTTAAATATTTCAGCATCGAGCAATCTCTGTGTTACAGTTACGCTACCATTATCACCGCCATATGCATATTCCTCATCACATACTTGCACATACTCTAACGCACTCTGTATATTTAAGCTGTGTATTGGTGCTACTCCTACCCAGGTGCCGAAAATTGGTATCATCTGCATGTGTGTATCCTTGTATGATATAGTTATAATATACAGTTAAGAAACAAAAAAAGTCAAATTTTTATTTCTTGATACAATTACTTAAAGATTGTGTATCTTTTTACATTATTAATTATCCTAGCATTAACTGTAAACCGTAGTTATTGATAAATATGTTATAAACGAGATTATATATGCCTAGTACAGAAACATTTAATTTTATTAGAATTATTCCTAGAGAATCGGGATTCCTATCGAGACGAGTTGGATCTAGAGGTGAGTTATTTTGGGATCGAGAAAATAATAGTTTAACATTATTTGACGGTGTTACTAAGGGAGGACTTGATTTAGCCAGAGCCGATTTAAGTAACATTTCTGACAGTGATTTTGCAGCAAAAGCTGCATCGGCAGGAATATCAGCCAGCGACGGAAGCAGTATTGCTGGTAGTGGAAGTACCAGCGTAACTGTAGGCGAATCTTTACCTGTATCCCCAGAAAATGGCAACTTATGGTTAAACACCACTAACGGTGCCTTATATGTATATATCGACGATGGTGATTCTGAACAATGGATACAACCAGCATTTCCTGCATTTAGTGGAGACTATGACGACTTAAATAATAAACCGACACTTCCGTCGTTCGCAGATGTTATAGGCGACCCTTATGTATCAGGCACCTATGATTTCGGAGCTAATAGAATTTTATTTGCAAATGTGTATTCTAGTTTAGGAGATTTACCCGATGCTAGTACCTATCATGGAATGTTTGCACATGTTCATGCTACAGGAAAAGCATATTATGCCCACGCAGGAAATTGGGTAGAGCTTGCTGATCAATCTGATATTGGTGTACCTGCAACAATAAGTTCTACAATTTTAGGAGATGATTCGACATTATTAGTAGATACTAGTACTAGCGAATTAAACACTTATGCTTTATCACAGGTTAGTGCAACTGACGGTCAAGCATTACTGTGGAATACATCTAATAGTCGTTGGCAACCCGGCGATGTATCACTAGGAAGTTTTTCGTTTACAGGAACAAACATAGATACAACCGATTCGTCTGCAATCACAGTAACACCTGCAATTACTATGCAGAGTGATTTAACGGTAGAAAACGATTTAGTTACTGAAAGAGCGTTTATTACAGATTTAACACTAACTGGAGAAATTTCCAGCCAAGGGTCAGGAACTCCAGAAATTGTATCAGATAACGAAATTAATCTAGATGCTGGAACTAGAGTAGATCTTACAACAGGCCCAATAAGAATGGCTAGATTTACTACCGCCCAACGAGATGCACTTGTTGCTCAAAATGGCGATGTTATATATAACACAACACTCAATAAATTTCAAGGTTATGAAAACGGCAGCTGGACTAATTTAATTTAAGGTAGACTATGTCGGAAAAATTTTACCAATTAGGAACGCATACCACCGAAGAGTGGATTGAACTACATCAAGAGTTGATAAATGATGGAAATCAATACGAAGCAGTTCCGACAAGAGCAGTCCGAGTTGAGGATGATAAGCCTCATAGTCCTACAAGAGGTACTTATTTACTTACTGAAGATGAAGCCAACGAATTAAAACAAGATTCTAGAGTAAAATTTATTAATATAGACTATTCTAAATATCCGGAAGAGTTTGCTCCTCCACCAAAAGAACTTCAAATGACAGCTCCTCCTCTACTATCTAGATATTCTGGATCTATAAAGAATTATAGAGAATTTGAAACATCAGATACTCTTCCAGGAAGTCCAGATGCTACAGATTCAAATAGAACTGGATATCAATTAACACGCTGCCAACAATTTTTAGATCCTTGGGTAGATGGATCTTTAGCTGACAGTGCTGTAGTTAACACCAATATACAACAATACGGTACAGGAAAGAATGTAGATGTTGTAGTAGCAGACGAAGGAATGTGGATAGGACATCCAGAATTTCAAAACAATTGTGTTCTTTCATCAGATAGTCAAACAAGTGTGGAAAATCCAAATGGTTACACCGGAGGAAACTTACTTCCGGGCAATGGTACTTGTGATGTGTTAGATTTGGTATTAGATTCACCTTACTATATTGACCCAGAGTGGTTCGACGCTGATCCAGACAATAGATTAACAACTCGTTGGGATAGTACTCGAGTCCCAGTTGAAAGCGTAGCAAGAACATGGTGGAGTAATGCTAGTCAGAGAAGCAGTAAGTTTGCCGATGCTGGTACTGTTATTATTAGCAGTAACTATACAAGATTAAATACCAGCGGAGATAATACCCAACAACCAATTACCATTGGACCGATATCTGAAGGTGAGCACGGAACACCTTGCGGTGCTCTTACATTTGGTAGAACACAAGGCTGGGCTTATAATGCCAATAAATGGACATTAGATTTATATGGAAGTTATGGCAGTGGAATCGAACAAGGATTCGATTTAACAAAACTATTTCATCAACTAAAACCAGTAAACTCAGAGTATAACACAAAAGATCCTACAATAATGTCTAACAGCTGGGGATATAGAGCTAACAAAGATCCAGGCGGTAGTACATATTATTATACTCATCGTGCATCTGCTAATAACTCGTATACTTCTGAACCGTTGTTTATTTCTCATATGGGCACACAAGGAGACACTGGTCGTTGGAAGTCAGAAATGAAAACTAACTCACTAACTACTGCCCAAGACGAGCTTATCGACAGCGGAGTTATTTTTGTAGTTGCTTCAGGAAACAGCAACCAAAAACAAGTACAATCAGATCATCCAGATTATGATAATTATATTACAGACACAGATGGCGGGAGTTTAGCAGATTCTAACTTCACTGAGTTTGGTGTAAATGTATTTGGGACTACAAATCGAAGAGGATTCCCTCAACAAGGCGGAATGTATACCGACGAGAACGGATTAATACAATATAAAACTATTAACATAGGTGCATTAGATGATGATTTTAACACAGGATTAGAATCTAAAGTAAGCTATAGTGATAGAGGAAACGGTATAGATCTATATGCTCCTGCTGATGGAACACTAGCGGCAAACAAAACTTATACTAATGAAGGCCCAAGGCCAGATACATATAATGGATTAACATTTAATGGTGGCACAGCACACGACTGTGCGTTTGGCGGAACAAGTGCCGCCTGTCCAGTAGCTTGCGGACTGCTTGCTACCGTGTTAGAACATAACAGAGATTGGACTTGGAGAGAAATGTTAGAATGGTTGGAATCTTTGCAAAATCAGGATGCCAGTGACTTTTATTACGGCGTAGAATCAACAACTCCTACTGACGCAAATTGGGAAGATTACGAAAGTTTAGAAGGCGGCCCAGCAAAGGTTATATACCAGGCAAATATAGATCAGAGATTCATACCAGGGGAAAGAAAAGTTTTTTCTAACCTGCGTGTCAGCGGATTGCGATTTAAAAAATAAATATATTATTAAGGAATTAAAATGGCACTAAACTTTCCAACAGACCCACAAACAGACGATACATATAGCGAAGGCGACGTTACCTGGCAGTTTGATGGAACTGCATGGAACATTGTAAGTTCCTCGACTGCCGCATCAATTCCTAATTCTTTTAATATAATATCAGTCGATGGACAAAGCAATGTAGTAGCAGATTCGACAAACGATACATTAACACTAGTTGCAGGATCTAATGTTATTATTACTACCGATGCTGATACTGATACAGTAACCATAGGAAGCACAGTGTCTGGAGGCGGCGATGGTGTTGAGCAAAATTTATTTGCTACCGTAGAAGGAGATAGTGGAAGCACAACGGCTAATACTTCAACAGATACACTTACTATAGCTGGAGGATCTAGTATATCTACAGCCGTTTCTGGTGACACACTAACTATAAACTATTCAGGTTCTTCTGGGGCATCTTCATTTACTGATTTAGATGATTCTGCATCTTTAACCGTGGATAGATTTTACTTGCCAGCTATTACTATGTTAGCAGTATCAAATAACGGCGCAAGTGCTTACAGATTTGATCAATACGGCACTAGTGATAATCCGACAATTTTTACAATAAGCGGAACAACAATTGCATTTAACCTTAATATTCCAGGCCACCCATTTTTAATACAAGATTCTACAGGTACAAATTTTAATACAGGATTAATTCATGTGTCTACAACTGGAACAGTAAGTACTGGAGCAGATGCCCAAGGAAAAACTAGCGGAACATTATATTGGAAAATACCAATCAGTACTACTTCACCACCTAACTATAGATATCAATGTTCAGTACACGGCGTTATGGTCGGAGCAATAACAATTAAGAGTTTTTCAGCTATTTAACTTTTGCTCGATCATAATCTTCTAAAAGCTTTGCAATTTTTCTTCTAATGTCTACAACTTTATGTTTAGAATCGGCTGTAATATCAGCTAATGTATTTCGATTAACCAGTAATTGATGCTGTCGATCGATATTTCGAATTTCTGCAATTAATTTTTCTAATAACCCTTCTAATTCTGCTTTAACTCTCATATTATCTAATGCATCAATTTTTTTTCTATATTCATTATATTCATTCTGAAATTTTTCACTCTTTTCAAGAGATACCATTTTCCAACTCCATAATTGTTTCTATCTTGGTTCTGATTAGATTATTATTTAATGTGTTTTTTAAACCGTTGTGTAAATTTTTTGGCATTTTATTTAAACTGCTCCAGCATATTGTAGAGCTTGCTGTTGTTAAAAATTCATCTTCTACTAAACAAACATATGTACCGTACTCAAATCCTCTATCTTGACTCAAATATAATTCTATAGGAAGGATTTTACCACGACTGTAACTAGTTAGAAGTTCTTCAGCATCAGCTAATAGTGTGCTAGTTCTTGGAAATGTAGGAACGGTCCACTTTTGATCTTCTAAAATCAGTAGTAGTCGTTCTGTAGATTTTGCTAGAAATAATAGTCCGGCTCGCTGTTGCATAATATTAGTTATTATGCGTTTACATCAAATCGCCAGAAACCTGGTGCATATTCACCTTCGAAACTCTTGAGCCACTGTTCTCCGTCCCACTTGTATTGGATACCTGTGCGGAGATTTTGTATGTACGACGGAGTAGGTGCAGTATTTGGATTTAATATTTCTGTCCAGCGAGCGCCGTCCCATTCTACAATACTGTTAGCTACTAATCTATAACTTGTTTGTGTGCTTCCGTCTGTGCCTTTCCAGCCTTCTGGACCATCAACATTATTCGGATCGCCTATTGTTTCTAATAGCAAATATCTAGTTCCTACTGGAATATCACCTAAGCTGCCCCAGTTTTTAACAGGATTAAATGTCAAAGGATTAACAATAGCATCTATTGTACCTCTTGCTTCTACACCTGTAACCGTGCTAGGTATTAGTGTATTTGTAGGTATAGTATCGCTATCAAATGTAACCACAAGCGTGTCGGGATTTACGGGATTGATTGCATATGTTCCTACAAGATCATATCCGTTAGGTTGTGTAAAGTATATGTTACTGCCCGGCCTAATTCCACCTTTGATATTTAGGATAGATTCCCAATTGACTTCATCGCCTAGTTTTGTTTCCAATCCTAATTCCGTTGCTCGTTGTACAATATCTGTTTTATCCAACAGTGTAACATTATAATCGTACGGTTGTCCGTTGTTTGATTTTAACAATAATACACCATAATCGAATCCAGGTGTAATAACCTGTGCGTCACCGTTCTGTTGATCGAACACAATGTTTTCTAAATTCTGTATGTCACCTGATTCTGTAAAGATGTTAGAAATTATAGTTTGTACAATACCGAGACGTTTGACTTTTGCAGGAGGC
>Ga0209953_1000038_pt1 | contig 56928 bp, 46 predicted proteins | sample SalPonred_H2O_MG_FD_185713 | JGI IMG/M metagenome (GOLD analysis project Ga0209953, IMG submission 185713) | Salt pond water microbial communities from South San Francisco under conditions of wetland restoration - Salt Pond MetaG... | ecosystem: Environmental > Aquatic > Non-marine Saline and...
AGTTAGATAAGTTTCATATAAATAAATTGTACTTAGATTCTATTCAATATAATATACCCAGAAATAAAATAATTATATTATCGAATAATTTTGGAATAGAGGATAATATTAATAGATATAAATCAAAATATAAAATAAAAAATAGTAAGGATTTTTTGTGCATTATATATAATTTACATATGCTATATAAGGGTAATGAATTAATCGATTCTCAGACGGTTGACTTATTCTTAAAAGAGGATGATATTATTAGTTACAAAAAAAATAAACTTTTATTTTTAAATAGAAGGTTACACCCACATAGAATATTAATGTTATGTTTATTAGCAGAATCTAATAATATAGAAAATAATTTGATATCGTTTGATATGAACTATACTAATACGGATTATTTTATAGATTATATAAAAACGCATAATTATCTTGGATTGGATGAATATTCTGAGCCAAATGAGATTATAAAAAATATAATAAAATCCAATGATATGTTAAAAATAACAAAGGGTTATGATATTTTAACAAAAATTAATAAAAAATCATTAGATATAGAAAATTATGAATCAATAGAGGGTAGGTCTTTAGAAGTTGATGATGTTTCATTATATAAAGATAGTTATTTTAGCCTTGTTTCCGAAACAGAATTTTTTACAAAATGGAATATATATACAACTGAAAAAACAATAAAACCAATACAACAATATCATCCGTTTGTTATATTAGGAAACCCAAATACTTTAAAATATTTACAATCAATGGGATTTCAAACATTTTCATCCGTTTGGGATGAGAGTTATGATAATGAAATTATTGATTCTGTTAGAATATTTAAAGTAAGCAAACTCGTTAATTCTCTGATAAAAAAAACTGATGATGAGTGGGTGGATATATTAAAAAAAATAAAACCAATACTTATACATAATCGAGAATTATTAAAAAAATATTCTGCAAATAATAATATTTTTAATATAGAACAAACCATATATAAAAATTTAACAGATGAATCCATTCAAAATTATCAAAAATTATTTTAATAAAAGAAAACAAGAAAAACTCTATAAAAAGAAGTTAGAAGAACTTCGTAAAAGAGACCCATTCATTTACAAAAATCACTAAACTTTTTGTAACCCATATTTATATACTGATAAGGTATATACTAAATGAATGAACTTTCTAAATATCTCGTAGAGCAAATTCTACTCGAGGATGATAATCCTATTAAAAAGATAGTAGTTGTTTATGTTGGGAGATTTCAACCTTTCCATAAAGGACACTATTCTACTTACCAACATCTTGTAAAGAAATTTGGTAAAAATAATGTCTTTATAGGAACTTCTAACAAAGTATCTAAACCGAAATCTCCATTTAATTTTAAGGAGAAGGTTCAGATAATGACATCGATGTTTGGTATACCTAAATCCAAAATACATCAAGTTAAAAACCCATACCAACCAACTGAAATCCTTAAAAAGTTTGATGAAACTACCACTGCCTTCATAACTGTTGTTGGTGAGAAGGATAAATCTCGTTTAGGTGGTAAATACTTTACTCCATTAAAAGGAACTCCAACTGAGGGGTATAGAGATAGGGGATATGTTTACGTATCACCATCTCAATCCAACCCAATAAGCGGTACTGATGTTCGTAATGGATTATCATTAGGTTCAGATGAACAAAAACAATCTTTCTTTACAGATAGAGCATACCCAAAATATAACAAAACCATATTCAACTTAATCACTTCTAAATTAAACGAAGGTATCTTTATTCCTAAAGAACGAATTGAAGAATGGTTAATCAATGAAGCATCTAATGTTGTTGGTAATATGGGTAGTGATGTTGATGATGGACCAAACAACTTTTTTCCTAACTTTGATATCTTTTCTAAAATAAACGTTAAAAGAGCTGCAAAGATTGGATATGAGATTGTTAATATGATATCATCTAAAGAATTAGAAGATTATTATGAACACCCAATTTATCCTAATGGGCCTGTAAAAGCAGTAACCCCATTCCCTGCTGGTGTTCTTGGTGCTAAAACTGCAACTAACCAAATTGATATCTATTCAAGTGATGCTTACTCAAAATGGTTTACTCATGTTACTCGACAGGCAGCATTGGTAGGATATTCGGTGGTAAGTGGAATAGAATCTAATCAGACTGATAAAGAAACTGCACTTGGTTCTCAACAAGGAGATAAAGAATCTCAATCGGAATATGAAAACTCACTTAAAGAGGCAATAAACTTACCAGTAGAAATTGGTGATACTTTATTAATGGGTAAATTTAAGAACAAAAAAGTTGTTGTTAAATCTATTGGTAAAGATGAACATGGTATGCCAACTATTAATGGTAAGAAAGTAGTTACATTCAGATATATGAATGAAAACTTTGTAGTAGAACTCGCAGGAACTACAATCCAATGTGAAAAATGTAATCATTCATGGGAAATAGAATCTGATGATAACGAAAAGTATCTATGTCATTCGTGTGGTTGGGATTCTCAACAACAAGAATACGATTATGATGCATTTGATTCATGGCAAGAAAAGAATGGTATATTGGGAGAATCTGAAGATTTAGAAGAACGAGGTAAGATGAGACCAGCTGATAAGTTGAGAAGAAAAGCTGCAATGGCTGGTAAGAGAGCTCAAATAGCAAGGAGACGAGCAAGAACAATGAAGAGAAGAAAACCTCTTTCTAAACTTAAAAAGATTGCTTACAAGATGGCATACCGACAAGTTTATGATGAGTTTGCAAAAGAATTATTTCCCGATATAAAGAAATCCGATTTATCTATCAAACAATCTCAGGTAGTTCACAAGAATGTAGTTAGAAAAAAAGGTAGAATATTGAAACGAGCTAAGTTTAAGTTCTTACCTGTTTTACGTGCAAAGGAAGTAGAGAAATTCTCTCCTAAAAACGAACAAATTACAAAAATAAATGAAGGAATTGAAAATACTTTATCAAGTAAATATAAAGTTGATTTAGATATTTACGAATACCCAAATCACTTAGAGTTGAGAAGAGTTGTAGTACCACAAGACCAACGAAATAAAGGTATTGGTTCTAAGGTAATGCAAGACTTGATAAAATATGCACAACAAAATAACAAAGATATTTTCACAACACCAAGTTCGGATTTTGGTGGTTCGAAATCAAGATTAGTTCAGTTCTATAAATCATTTGGATTTAAGAATAACAAAGGTTCTAACCGAGATTTTAGAAGTAAAGAATCTATGGTTCGTTTAAGTGAAGGTAAGGAACTTGAAAAGTTAGGAATTACTAATTTCAAATCACTATTCAAAAAAATGCCATCTGAATTACAAAAAAGGGTATATAACTTAAAAAACTTTGGACAGAGGTTGGATAAACATCCAGAGGGTAATGTTTTAAAACATACAATTACAGTTGTAAATCGTTCTTTAAAAGATGATGATATTGATATTGCAATAGCAGCAATGTTTCACGATATAGGAAAAGATGAAACCGCAGGTATTCATCCAAAGAAGGGTCATATTACACACTTTGGGCACGAAAAAGTTTCTGCTTCATTGGTAAAGAAATATAAAGATTGGATTAAGTCCGTTGGTGGTAATGTTGCTAATGTTTTATACGTTGTTAAAAATCATATGAGATACAAACAACTATCTGATATGAGACCAATAAAACAAGATAAATTAAAATCATTCAGAGCATATGATAAACTAAGTAAATTCTCCAAACATGATAGAGGTGGATTGGGTGAATCTTTAAGTGAATCAACTGATAAATTAAAATTATCTATACCAACTGATATACAAAAGATGCATACTGCATTTAAAGAAAAATATAACGAAGGTATGAATGATAATATAGATAAGTTATTAGAGGATTTAGATAATCATATTGTTGAGATGTTTTATCCAACAACTAAAACATCAGACCAGTTAATAAAAGAAAATATTAACGAATCTAATATGTTAATGGAAGGTGGTGCATATGGGCATATGAATCATCCATTTGATACTGAAATCAACTTAACCTTTGGACAACTTAAAGATATCGTTAATCGTGCATTGGAAGGTAACTTAGAATTTACACGAGAAAAAACTGATGGTCAAGCACTTGCAGTTTCTTGGGTAAATGGAAGATTAGTTGCTGCAAGAAATAAAGGACATCTAAAAAATAGTGGTGAGAATGCATTAGATATAAAAGCAGTTGCTGATAAGTTCGCTGGAAGGGGTGAATTGGAAAAAGCATACAACTTTGCTATGAAAGATTTATCTGATTCTATTAAATCACTATCATCAAAACAACGAGAGAAGATTTTTAAAGGAGGTTCGTGTTTTATGAACCTTGAAGTAATATATCCTACTTCAGTAAATGTAATTCCTTATGGTCAACCTCTATTAGTATTACATGGAACAATGGAATATGATGAGAATGGTGTTGCAATTGGAGAAAATGCAGATGCTGGGAGAATCTTGGCAGGTATGATTAAACAAATCAACAAAGATGTACAAAATAATTACACAATTCAAGGTCCACCTGTAATTAAATTACCAAAATCACAACAATTATCCTCTAAAAAAGGAAAATATACCTCACAAATTTCTAAATTACAAAAAGAATTCGGTTTAAAGGATACTGATGGAGTTGCAGAATACCACCAAGAGTGGTGGAAACAATGGATTACTAAAAATTCACCAACAACACTCGATAATAAAACTCTAATGGGGTTAGTTAAGAGATGGGCATTCATGGATAAGAAGTTTAGATTAGATAAAAAGAATATTGCTGATGAAAAAACTCTAATTTGGGCAAAGAAAATTGATTCACAAGACCAAAAGAAAATTTCAAAAGATAATTTAATGAAATTTGAAAATATTTTCTTAGGGGTTGGTGCAGATGTATTAGAATTTACATCATCAGTACTTACTGTAAACCCAGATGAAGCAGTTCGCTCGATAAAAAAGAGAATAGATAAGACAATTAAAGATGTTAAGAAATCAGGTGACCCTAAAAAGATTGAAAAATTAAAATTAGAGTTAAAACGATTACAATCTATTGGTGGTCCTTCTAAAATTGTACCAAATGAAGGAATTGTTTTCCAATATAAAGGAAATACTTTCAAATTGACTGGTGCATTCGCATCTGTAAATCAACTATTGGGTATATTCTTCTAAATTTATCGTTTTCTTCTTTTTTATATATTTATATATCAAGGTATAACCTAATATGTAATAATGAGTAAAGAATTCAAAAAGAAATACATGCACCCAACTCGTAGAAAGTTGGTAGATATGGTACAAACTGGTGTGTACGATAAAAATACCACTATTGGATACACTAAAACAAAGGAAACTCACGAAATTGGTGATGTATGGGAAGATGAACATTACAAATACGAACAAAAGGATGGATTTATCACTAAGACTGGTAAAAACTCCGATGCATTGCAAGAAATTCGTAATTATGTTCAGAAAAGAACTGAATGTAAATCTCCTAATTGTGAAACCATAAAAAAAACTACAAAAGATAAAACTTTAATCAAAAAGACTGGGTTTTGTCTTGATTGTATGATAAAACAAGAACATATTATCAGAACAAGTGGTTTTTGGAAAGAATACGAAGAATATAAAGTATCAACTAACATGTTGGTCTATGGTAAGATGAGATTAGAAGAACTTAAACAAGCTCTTCTCGATGTTAAACCATATTATGAATATGTAAACGAAGATGGTTCTACTGAAAAGTGGGAATTGCCAAAATCAGTTGAAGAAACTAAGGCAGATATTCAAGAAATGATTGATAATGGTACCAAAGAGTTAGAAGAATTGGAAACCAAACGAATTATGGCCTTTGCAACATTAAAGAAAAACAATTTAGAACATTACTTATAGTCATGACGGGAGGACGAAATCAATATTTAGTTTTAATCGTAATCCTTGGATTGCTGGTTTTTAATTTGTACAATATGAGACAGATTAAAACCGATATTGATGGGTTTAATGAAAAAATTGAAAACATTGGTAAAGAAATAGATTCTATCCAAACTATGAATACTGAATTGGATAATTTAATAGAATCGTTACATACAGAACTCCAATTAATCGATGGTGATATAGATAGAGTTCAAAATAATATTTTTACAATAAGGAGAAACACAGATGAAAAAAGGAATTCTGTTAATAATTTTACTATTAGTGAGCTTCAAGAGTTTTTCGCAAAACGATACGATAGTATCATTGAAAAAACCAATAGCGAAACTAGTAATTAAAGATTTAATTGAAGGGGATGGTGTAAAGTTAGAATTACTATCTCTTCAAGAACTTTTAAAATTAGAACAAAAGAAAGTTGTTCTAAAGGATTCTGTCATCGGTAACTTAAATTCTAAAGTTATCAACTTGGAAACTATTATTTCAAAAAAAGATGAACAATTTGGTTTAGAATCAGAAAAATCTAAACAACTACTTAAAGAACTCAAACGAGAAAAGAGAAAAACATTTTTCTATAAAATAGGAACTTATGCAGCCGGTGTACTTGGGTTCCTATATCTTACTGCTAAATAATGGCTAAACAAACGTTAAAAGATATAATTAAATTAGAGTATCAGAAGTGTGCTGGTGACCCTATATACTTCATGAAGAAGTATTGTATGATACAACACCCAGTTCGTGGTAAAATTCCTTTTCAATTATATCCATTCCAAGAATCAACTCTAACACAATTTCACGAACATCGATATAACATCATTTTAAAATCTCGTCAAACAGGTATATCAACCTTAACTGCAGGATTTTCATTATGGAAGATGTTATTCAATCAAGATTTTAACGTTCTTGTAATTGCAACCAAACAAGAGGTTGCAAAAAACTTGGTAACCAAGGTTCGAGTAATGAATCAGTATTTACCTTCTTGGTTAAAACAAACAACAGTAGAAGATAACAAATTATCTTTACGATATTCAAATGGTTCTCAAATCAAAGCAACATCTGCAGCAGGTGATGCGGGTCGTTCTGAAGCACTATCCTTATTAGTATTTGATGAGGCAGCCTTTATCGATAAGATTGAAGAAATTTGGGTATCTGCTCAATCTACCTTATCAACGGGTGGTAACGCAATTATCTTATCAACTCCAAATGGGGTAGGTAATTTCTTCCACAAAACTTGGGTAGGTGCAGAAGATGGTAGTAATGCCTTTAACACTATCCGATTACATTGGTCAGTTCATCCTGAACGAGACCAAACTTGGAGAGATGAGCAAGAAGTTCTTTTAGGACCAAAAGGTGCAGCACAAGAATGTGATTGTGATTTTGTAAGTTCAGGTGATACTGTAATCGACCCACAACTTTTAATGTTCTACAAAGAAACTTACTGTCAAGAACCGGTAGAAAAGACTGGGTTCGATGGAAACCTTTGGAAATGGGAATACCCTAACTATCAGAAATCTTATATGGTCGTTGCCGATGTTGCTCGTGGTGATTCTGCTGATTTCTCTGCATGTCATGTTATCGATATAGAGAACTCCGCACAAGTTGCAGAATATAAAGGTAAATTAGATACCAAAGATTTTGGAAACTTTCTCGTATCATTATCAACGGATTACAACAATGCACTGCTCGTAATTGAAAACGCAAATATTGGTTGGGCAGTAATTCAACAAGTAATCGATAGAGGATATCAAAACCTTTTCTATATGAGTAAGGATTTAAAGTATGTGGATGTAGAACATCAATTACATAATAAATACCGAGCAGAAGAACGAAATATGACCGCTGGATTTTCAACAACTTCTAAAACTCGTCCTTTGATTATTTCTAAAATGGAACAATACATCAGAGAGAAAGAAGTTCTTATACGTTCAACGAGAACCATAGATGAGTTATTTACTTTTATATGGAATGGAAATCGTGCTGAAGCAATGAGAGGATATAATGATGATTTAGTTATGTCCTTATCAATATCCCTTTGGGTTCGAGATACCGCACTTAGATTAAGGCAAGAAGGGATGGATTTAACCTTAAACGCACTTGGTAGTATTTCTACTAACCAAACTTCTATTGGAAGTGGTGGAGGTGGGTTTGGTGGTAATTCATCATTGGAACAAAATCCATGGTCAATCGATGTTAATGGTTCCCAAGAAGATTTAACGTGGTTGTTGTAAAATAGTTATAATTTAATTATTATATATTTATACTATAAGGAGAAGAAATAATGATAAATTTATCTAGCTTATTAGAAAATAATTCATATTGTGAAGAGTATGTGGTGGAAAACTACCATGACATCAAAGAATTTTGCGAATTCATGAAAGAATACAAAGCTGATATGAACGAAGCTGAGTATCAAGGTAGAAAAGTAAAACTTGGTAAACCGATGCAAGGTGATGTCAAGAAATTCAAAGTATATGTTAAAAACCCCCAAGGAAACGTTGTCAAAGTAAACTTTGGACATGGTGGAAGTTCTGCAAAAGGAAAAACGATGAAAATTCGTAAAAATAATCCTGATGCACGAAAAGCTTTTAGAGCAAGACACAATTGTGATTCACCAGGTCCAAGGCACAAAGCAAGATATTGGTCTTGTAGAAAATGGTAATAATACAATAAAGGTTATAATTTAAAGAAAAAACAAAATGGCAGATACTTCATTTTTTGGGAGGTTAACTAAACTCTTTCGTTCTCAAGCAATAGTTACGGTTGATAAGGATGGTAAGAGAAAAGTATATGATACTGATGAAAGACAGCAAACTAACTTATCATCTCTAAGAGATAGATACACTAAGTTACAGAAATCTTTCTATGAACAAGCGGGTGGTGCACAATCAATGGCATACCAACAAGTTCGTAGAGAAGTTTTCCGTGATTATGATGCAATGGATAATGACCCTATTCTTGCTTCTGCATTAGATATCTACGCAGATGAATCTACTTTAAAAAATGAGTTTGGTGATATCCTATTAGTTCATTCAGATAATGAAAAAGTTCAAGATGTTCTTAATAACTTATTTTACGATGTAATGAACGTAGAGTTTAATTTATGGCCCTGGGTTCGTAATATGTGTAAGTATGGAGATTTCTTTTTAGGTTTAGAAGTTGCAGAAGGTAAGGGTATCGTTAACGTTACTCCACATTCTGTTTACAATACCGAAAGATTAGAAAGAACCGACCCTTCAAATCCAAACTCAGTAAAGTTTAAAATTACCGAGGACCCGAATGGAAAAGAAGAATACGAAAATTTTGAAATTGCACACTTCAGATTATTAGCGGATACCAATTGGTTACCATATGGAAAATCAATGATTGAAAATGGTAGAAGATTGTGGAAACAGATTTCTTTAATGGAAGATGCAATGTTAATCCACAGAATTATGAGAGCACCTGAAAAGAGAGTTTTCAAAATTGATATTGGAAACATTGCTCCTACTGAAGTTGATAATTACATGCAAAGAATTATCAACAAGATGAAGAAAGTTCCTTTTGTTGATAGAAACACCGGCGATTATAACTTAAAGTATAATATGCAGAACCTAACAGAAGATTTCTTCTTACCGGTTCGTGGTGGAGATAGTGGAACATCTATTGAAAACCTACCAGGCTTAGATACACCTTCATTGGATGATATCGATTACTTAAAGAACAAGATGTTTGCTGCATTAAAAATTCCTCGTGCTTATTTAGGGTACGAAGAAAATGTAAATGGTAAAGCAACCCTTGCTGCAGAAGATGTAAGATTTGCAAGAACAATTGAAAGAATCCAAAGAACAGTAATTTCGGAATTATCTAAAATTGCCATCGTTCACTTATACTCACAAGGTATCCAAGATTCAGAGATGACTAATTTTAGTTTATCATTAGTAAACCCATCTACAATTTACGAACAAGAAAAAGTAAATCTTTGGTCAGAGAAAATTAGATTGGCTCAAGATATCCAAGGTCTTAATATGTTATCCAAAGATTGGGTATATGAAAACATCTTTAAACTATCTGATGGTGAACAAGATGAACAACGAGTTAAAATGTTAGATGATTTAAAAGATAGATATCGTTTCCGTTCTATTGAAGATGAAGGTAATGACCCTGCAATGGATGATGAAGAACCAAATGATATTGAAGAATCATTGGAACAACTAAAACAAGAAATTAAAGATAAGGGTGGTAGACCGAGAGAAGGTGGAACCTATGGAAAAGATAAACACCCTTATGGTAGAGACCCTCTTGGTGATGATGAAAGAACCTCAAAACGTTCTCGAACATCCGAAGAAAAAGCGTTGAAAATCATCAACGGAATTGCATCAAAGAGAAAATATTTACACGAAAATGGGAGTATGTTGAGTGAGGACAATATTCTCGAAGATACAGAAAATTAAGTTATCTTTTATAAATTTATATTTATAATAGGATAATTTTACCATATCATAATTGGAATTAAACAAAATGAAAAAAATTAGACATTCAAAATTTAAAAATACGGGTTTTCTTTTCGAACTATTAACTCGTCAAATTACACTTGAGGTGTTGAATGGTAGTGAAGAAAAATCAAAGAATATTGTAAAAGAATTTTTTGGTGGAAAGACTGAATTATCTAAGGAGCTTCGTTTATTCAACATGCTGATTAACGAAAAGTATAATACAGAATCTAAATCTGAAAAGTTTGTTGATGCCATTTTAGAAGCACACACTCGTTTAGATTATACTAAGCTTAAAAAAGAAAAATACAACTTAGTTAAAGCAATTAAGGAAACGTTGGATATTGATAATTTTTTATCATCTCCAGTAACTAACTATAAAGTCCTTGCATCTATTCATAAATTATTTGAAGCAAAGGCAATTAACGTTCTTGATGTTAAAGATGTATTTGATTCCAAACTAACTTTGATAGAACATATCTCAACATCTACTCCTTCAATTAAAGAAAAGGAAGATAGATTGGTAGAAGATTTCAAAAAACAAGAAAAAGATTTAAGGTTAATCACCTACAAAATTCTTGTGGAATCTTTCAACAAAAAATATACTAACCTTAATGATGACCAAAAAGGGCTTCTTCGTGAGTATATTAATAATGTTACTAACACTTCTAAGTTCGGTGAATATTATGAAAACCAATTAATAAAAACTATTACAGAACTTCATACTATCTACAAAGGTATGAGTGATAAAATTACCAAAATTAAATTAAGAGAAACTATCAATGTTCTCAAGAAACAAAAAATTGGTAAGAAAATTACAGATGAGCAAGTTTCTGCATTGATGTTATCTTATGAATTAATTAAGGAAATCAAAAATGTCAATGAAACAAAATAATAAATCATACTTAGATGAAATCATAGATGAAGTTCAAAGTGAGATGGATGAAGTAACCACAACTGGTAATGTTGCTGGTTATCAAACCCCAAATGCTTTTTCTGATAAAGGTTCTTCTGATAAGAAACGTAAGAAGAAAATGGCTAAGAGAATTGGTTATACATTAGCTGGTAAAGTTGATGAATCTTTTATGTCCGATTTAAATATCATTAAAAAAGGTTCTAAGAATATAACTGATTTTATTAAAAAAGTATTATCAGATAAACAATATAAAGAAGTTAGAACTGATAAAGAATTTCACAAATACTTAAAATCATTCTATAATGAATCAGTAAACGAATCAGATTTTAAAGGACAACTTGCTGGAGATTCGGTAGATTCACTTATTAAATCCATTGGTTCTCGTTTTGTAGAAAAGGAAATAAAAAACACTACTCGCGATGGAAAAACTTACATCAAACTAAAAGATGAAAAGTTTGGTAGTGGTGTGGTTAAGATATTAAAATCAAGATTTGGTATTGATGCTAAGGTAGATTACTTTGGTGGTAAAGGTAAGATTGCAGCAACACCATCTGTATCATTTAAAAAAGACCAAATCATTTCAGAAGCAAAACAAAAAAGACCAGTAAATCGTTGGTTAGAATTAAAAAACGATGATACAATGCATCCACATAAAAAGATGGCAATGGGTCTTAAAGAATTAAAGTATCAGTTGGCAGAAACAGAAAAGTTTTTCAATTGGTATAATAAGATTAAAACGATGAATGAGTTGGATTCCCAAAAATATTGGAAAAGAACCCAAAATCATATTTATAAGATAAAGGAAAGACTAATAAACATCGCTAAGACAATACAGGAGATAGAGAAATGAAAATATCAAGAGATAGATTAAAAGAAATAGTTAGAGAAGTAATGGTTGAAGAAAGTGAATATCAAACTTTCTTCAAAAAAGCATTAGAAAAGACAGGAAAATCTATTCCTCAAATGTCTGATGAAGAAAAGAAAGCTTTCTTTAACAAAATCGATGCTGCTTGGAAAGGTAAAGGAGAAAAAAGAGAACAAGTTGAAGAATTAACTAAAGCTCAAGAGAAATTACCACCAGCACTTAAAAAGGCAATCGAGAAAAAAGAAAAGAATGAATCAGTAAACGAAGCTCAACTTGGTAAGAAAGATGCGGAACACATGGAGAGAAATCTTCGTGGTAAAGGTCAAAGAGAAGTTAAATCATTTGTAGATAGAGTATATAAGTTTCAATCAAAGGATATTAGAAAATATATGGTTGATGCATTTTTGGATTATCAAAAAGGTAAGATATCTAAAAAAGAGTTTATATCAACACTTGATGATTTACACAAATAATAGGAAAATAAAATGACTAAATCAAGATTGTTAGAAATAATTAACGAAGAAATCACCAACGTTAAGTGGGGGATGGTTAATGAAGAAATTACGAGTGAGGACGAAAAAAAGATTCGTGATATCATTCGTACCGAAGTTTCAGCAATATTTTTTGATTTATTTAAGAAAAGAAAAACTTGGGGAGCATAATGAGTAACTTACTAATAGAAACCAGATTATTTGAAGGAAAGGTAAACGAGGACGAAGGTGGAAGAACCATCGTTAAGGGTATCTTACAAAGAGCTGGCGCAGAAAACCAAAATGGTAGAATCTACCCAAAAGAAATCTTGGAGAGAGAAGCTAAGAAATACGAAACTCTTATTAAAGAAAGACGTGCTCTTGGTGAATTAGACCATCCAGATTCATCGGTAATCAACCTAAAGAACGTATCTCACAATGTAAGAGAGATTCATTGGGATGGTGATGATTTAGTTGGTACCGTAGAGATACTCCCAACACCAAGTGGAAATATCCTTAAAGAACTTCTAAGAGCAGGTATCCTATTAGGTATATCATCAAGAGGTATGGGTTCAGTAACTCCAATGAAAGGTGCTGATAATGGAAAAGTTCAAGTAGGTGAAGATTTTGAATTGATTGGTTGGGATTTTGTATCTAACCCATCAACCCACGGAGCATTTATGACACCAATGAACGAATCTGTGAACAAAGGAGTTCAAGGAGAAGTTTGTAATGAGTGGTGTAAGGCTCAAGATTTAATGAGAGAAATAATAACAGAAATATCATAAAAATGGCATTTTCAATACAAGATTACTTAGCGAATAACAAAATATCTACTGGTACTATTACCCAAGAAGTGGGTGATACTCCATTTAAAGGTGGACATAACGATATTCGTAAAACAAATTACGAAGTTAAGATTACCGAAGATGGTAAACTTGATTTATACACACACAAAACAGTTACAACAACTAAATAATATTACAATCATGATAAAATTAGGTGGATTAGTATCATTAAAACGAATCAATGAGGCGGATTACGTTCACATTGGGTATGGTAAATACAAAGAGAAGGGTAAAGAGAAAGACCCTAATGCACAAACTTTTAAAAAAGATGATAATGATAAGTTTACACCTATCTCATCTGATGACAAGGCAGCGAAGGGAGGTGATTCCTCTGCCGGTAAAGACGTTCCTAAAGTGAACATCTTTGATAAACCGAAAGAAGAACCTAAATCAGATAAATCATCAGAACCTGATTACGATAAATACACCAATAAATCACAAACTATGACAGATTTCTTTAAAGGGGGTTTGTCTATTGATGATTTACAAAAAGTTGCTAAGAAAAACTTTGATTCGGAAATTGCATCTGAAAACGATTTAGATGGATTCTTGAACAACAAGTTCATGCAAGATGTAATGGCAGATGAACATGGTGTAGATAAAGATACTTTAATTTCTAAAGTAAAAGATTTAAAAACTGCTTTATTTGGTGGTGGAAAAGAAGAACCTAAATCAGAACCTGCTAAAGATTCAACTGGTGATAGAGCTGGTAATTTAGAAGTAAACAAAAAGGTTCGTGCCAAAGCTAAGAAAATGGGTATCACTCCTGCTAAATTAGGTAAGGATGAATACAAAAAGAAAATGGCTCAAGCTGCAGTTGCTGCATTAACCGATGCTAACTTCCATAGTGAAGCAAGACAATTAGTTGCTGATTTAGAAGGTAAACCTGAAATGGCTGAGAAACCAGATTATCCATCAATTGATGACCCTAAGTTCGATGAGAAGATGAAAGTTATCCGAGCTAAATACGATTCAGTATATAGTGAACCAGATGATGATGCTGAAGATTTAGGAATCTCTGCTGCTAACGAAGCTAGTTGGGATGGTAGAGATGCATTAGATTCAATTGCATTTGATTTGAAGATGAACGGATTTAAAGATTTGGCATCAAAATTACAATCAGTAATTAAGGAAAGTAAATCAACAAAATTAAAAGATTTAGTATAAAGGAATTACAAAATGAAACTAACTCAACTAATGAACGAAGGTGAAGAGAAAAGAGCTCTTTCTAACGAAGTTAAAAAACACTTCTTGGAAATCGTTTCTACTTACAACAAGTATCAAGAGATGATGGATAGAAAATCTGACATCGCAGAAATTGCTGAAACTCTTGGTGGTATAACTGAAGCAGCTAGAACTCTTGCAATCCACGAAGGTGATGATTGGTTCGACAAACATACAGTTAAACGAAACATGAGTGAGTTAGATAAGTTAGGAAAACAATTCGATAAAGTTGCTCTTGAAGCTAAGGCATTAGACCAAAGAATGGCTGGATTATATGAAGATATGGGACATATTCTTTCAAGATACTACAAAATAGGAGAAATCACAGAGGACCAAATGAAACAAAGATTGGGTATTCGTGAATCTAAAGAAGATTGTGGTTGTGGATGTGGTGGAGGATGTTCTGATTCTGTAAACGAAGAAACAATTGCAGAACAACCAGTAATGGTTTCTAAAAGAACTGAAAATGGAAACATCGTAACCACTCTAAAAGAAGTATCTGATTTAAACGAAGAAGAAATTAAACTTTATGAGTTCGGTCAGAAAGTAGAAAAACTAATGGAAAAAAGTTGTCCAACCGATAAAGGTAAATGGGCAGCATCCAAAGCAGCAGCTAAAAAGAAATTTGATGTTTATCCATCTGCATACGCTAATGGTTGGGCAGCAAAAAATTACAAATCAAAAGGTGGTGGTTGGAGAAACTGTTAATAGGAGAATAGAAATGGCATCAGTAGTAGGTAAAACAATTTTTTCAGATGGTAAAGGCAAGTTATTCTTTGGATACTACAAAGATAACGATGCGGTTGAGTTTGTTGATTACAAAACTTGGAAGAAACTTTCTTTCAAAGATGTATCCAAAGGTGATACCAACAAACAAAGAGTAATCAAAGCAATCGTAAAGAACCAAAAACAATTCAACAAGAAAGTTGATTTCAATATGTGGGCTAAGAAACAAAAAAGAAGTTTCGATGACACTATGGATTGGTTTATCAAAAATGGTTGGATTTCTAACATTACCAAAAGAGGAATTAAAGAATCTGTTGATGTATTATCAGTAAACGAAGATAGAAATTCTAATATGTTCTATGTTCTATACCAAAAGAAAGGTGTCTTTGGTAAACCTGCAGCAGCTGGATATAAAGATAGAAAAGATGCTGAAAAATTTGCAAAGAGTTTAGGAAGTAATCACAACACAATGATTCTTGATAAACAATCAATGAAGAATGTAAAGGGTGTTGATGTAAAAGAATCAGTAAACGAAGCTAAATTTGGATACAAAACTTCAACTGCATCTTACATCAAGAAACACAAAGATGAGTATAAAAAAGCAGAGAAAATGAATAAAGGGAACGAAATGAAGTTCTACGATATGTTACAACAAATGGAAGATAAAGTAGGACATCCTAAAACCATGTTATTCATTTCTAATGCACTTCGTGGATATGGTGTTGATATGTATAAAGACCCAAAGATTAAAAACCCTGCCGATGCACAAGAGGCTCTATTCTTATTAAGTAAATAATATGAAGGTAACTTTTAAAATGGGTAGAGAGAACCACACCGTACAATTCTCAATTGTTCCAACCAAAGGAAGTGGATTTTCTGCAATTGCAAAATCCTCAAAGGATTTGGATGTTTTACAAAGAGCAATTCCTATGGGTGTTAAAGGTAATGATTTAATTGGTAAAATTCTCGCTGATAAATTTGAAAAGAAACTTGGTATTCCAGTTAATATAGATTATGATTACAAAGGTGCAGGATTTGGATTCAAATTAGATATGTACTCTCTTGTAAAAAAGCTAAAATAAGATGAAACTTCAATCCATCATAGATGAAATTATAGACGAAACCACCAACGAGGATTTACGTAATTGGTTCAAATCCAAGTGGGTAAATATCGGTAAGAAAGATAAGAGTGGTAAACACCCACCTTGTGGAACAAGTGGTAAAAAAAGAGGATATGCTAAATGTGTTCCTGCTAAGAAAGCTGCTTCAATGAGTAAAAAAGAAAAAGAGTCTGCAACTCGTAGAAAGAGAGCAGCACAAAACAAAGCTGGTAGAGGTGGTTCTCAATCTGCAGGGCAAGGTAAAAAACCAATCAATGTTTCTACTCACACTAAAGGTAGAAAATCGGGTACTGGTAAAGGTTCATAATAATTTAAATAAGTTTACTTGGAATTAAATACAAATACAATAAATCTGATAAAATCTGAGTTAGATTTATTTTACAGCCCACACAATTATAAACTTGAATTATCAAATCGAGTAGAAACGTGGGAGTATGATATAAAAAAATATTGTGAATCTTCTGATATTGGTATAATTTCAATAGGACAAGAATGTATATATGAATATAACATAAATAAAATATTAAATTATATTAAAAAATATAACTCAAAATTTAAACTACATCTCGGTACAAGTTCTTATAGTAAAGATACAACTCACCCATATACAAATGTAGCTCTCTTACATTCAACTTCATTCATAAATGATGTTAATTTTTTAAAATCAGATTATGTTATTGGTGAATATTATTCTAACTTAGCTAAACATATATTCTTATATGAAAATGTATCTAAAAAAACAAATCCATATATAATATCATCTAGACGATATAACTTATCAAGATTTAAAATTTATAATAAATTAAATATAAAAAACCCAAGTGGTATTATACGATTTATATTACAATCACCACAAATGAGTGCACTTGATATAAAAAACAATGGATATACTAAGACAAATTTTTTATTAAATGAATATGATAAAACATATATATCATTTATATTAGAAACTGCCGTAGATGATAATAGAACATTGGGATATTTTAAAGCACTAACTGAAAAATCACTCATAGGATTTCATACAAAAACATTACCGATTATATTGGGATGTAAGGGGTTAAATCGGGAATTATTAAATATGGGATTTTGGACTGGAAATGAATTGTTTAATATAGATGATAATGATATTAATGCGGAGGATAGAATAGTTGAATTAGTTAATAAATTCAATAATATGAATATTAATGATATTAAACGTATATATGATGATAATTTAGTAAATATTAATTCAAATTTTGAGCTCCTTCATAAATTATTTGATTTAGGTAAAGAATTTAATAAAGATTATACAGAATATAATCAACATATAACTATACTTTAAAAATAAAATATATATATTTATACACAATCAAGTTTACATTAAAAATTATATAATGGCAAGACATACAACTAAGGTTAGAGTAGAAGTTAGAAAAGGTGATATTAACAGAGCCTTAAAAATCTTTAAAAGAAGAGGAATGGATTCTGGTCATCTTCAAGAACTAAAAGATAGAAAAGAATACACTAAACCAAAAACCGCTCGTAGAAAACAAAAGTTAGATGCGATACGTAGAAATAACAAAGAAGTTTTGTTTGAAAAATGGGAAAATGGTGATAATACTATAACTCTTTTTAACGAAAAGAAACAAAAATTCAAAAAATCTTCTAACTCAGAAGAAAAAACCATAGAAAATTATGGTTTACGTGTGGATAATAAATAAATCAAATGAAAGAACTCATCGTTACTGGTGATAGTTGGACATTTGGTAGTGAAATCCGAAATCCTGAATTATTTTCTAAATACAAAGATATACCTGATTGGGATGAAAGAAATGATGAGTATAGGATTTCACGTATTTGGCCAACTTTACTATCTAAAAAATTAGGATTTGATTCTTGTAAAAACTTATCATTTGTAGCTGCATCTAATGATAAAGCAATACGAAATCTTATAAATTATTTAACAAAAGAATATATTTCTAAAAATAAAGATTTAAGTGATATATTTGTTGTAATTGGGTTAACCTCACCTGAACGTAGAGATTTTTACTATAAAAATAAAAAAAGTAATTCAGGTTGGATAACATTATGGCCAGCATGGGAACATAACTATAATCAAGAAGGTGTAAATGATTTTGTAAAATCATACGTATCATATTTTTGGAATGAAGAAGAATTCCTAAACAGATATGTAAATCAATTATTATACTTACAAACTCTATTAGAATCGTATAATATACAATACTTAATATTCCAGTCCTTTTATCAACCACAAATTGATTATTATAAAATAAATACGTGGAAAGATACACCATATGTAAATTTATGGAATAATTCTTTTCATGGTTCATCCGATACCATAGATACTAAATATTATAATGGTTCATCTGAACGTGAAATTTGGGATATGATTAATCCTATAAAATTTATGAATAAAGATAAAGATATTCATTCTTTTCATGGTTATTTGGTTAAAAATGGTCAATGGTCTAATAAATCAAATACTGATTATAATATGTTACATCCAAATGAACATGGTCATAAACTATGGGCAGATGAATTATACAACTATATAGAATCTAATAATTTATATAGAAAAATATAGTTTTTATTTTTATTTAATATACTTATATACTAATAACCCACTCAAATGTGGGTTTTACTTATTGGTTAATGAATACCCACGAATCTTATATGTGAGGTCACCAAAAAACCGATTTAACTTAATCTACATTGAAAATCCCTAATATTTTCAGAACAAAAAAAATCGAAAGGTAAATTATGGCAAATTCAAATTTGTTAAAAGAAGCCATCGCTGATGCTAAAGCTGTTAGAGAAACTGCTATTGCAAATGCTAAGATTGCTCTTGAAGAAGCATTTACTCCACGTTTACAATCTATCTTATCTCAGAAACTTCAACAAGAAATGGAAGAAGGTGATGAGCACGAAGAAGATGTAAATGAAGAGTATGGAGTAGAAGATACTTCTGATGCGGATTCATCAAAAATCGATGGTGACAACAAACAACCACAAGACAAGGTGAACAATTCATCTGATGTGGCAAAAACAAACCCAGACACAGATGTTGAAACTGCAGAAGTTGGTATGGAACCAGATGAAGTAGAAAAAGCAAAAGTATCTGAAGGTGAAGATTCTGATGATGATAAAGAAGAAGTTGAGGAATCAACTGAAACTGTATCTGAAGAAGCAGAAGAAGTAACCGAAGGTGAGGAAGAGGAAATGGAAGAATCTTATCACGAAGGTGAAGAAGATGAAGAAGAACTCGACCTTGAATCAATCATCAGAGAACTTGAAGAAGAGCTTGATGATGAGGAAGAAGAAGAAGTTGAAGATATCGCTAAAGATGTCGTTGATGGACACGAAGAAGAAATGCACGATGAAGAAGAAGAATCCGAAGAAATGGAAGAAACTTATTCTGAAGGAGACGAAGAATCTGATGATGAAGAAATCGACTTAGACGAAATCTTGAGAGAGATGGGATATGGGGAAGAAGATGAATCAGAAGAGGAAGTTGAAGAAGCAGTAGAAGAATCTAATGAATTGGAAGAAGCAAAAGCTGAACTTAGTGAAGCAATGTCTACTATCAAAGAATTGAAATCTACTATCAACGAAGTTAACTTGTTAAATGCAAAACTTCTTTACACAAACAAACTATTCCGTTCTTACGAATTGACAAACGAACAAAAAATGAAAGTTGTTGAAACGTTAGACAGAACTAGTAACGTAAGAGAAGTAAAATTGGTATTCAGTACATTAGCTGAATCATTCAAATTTACTGGAACTACGAAAAAACAAAAACAAACTGCTAAATTAACTGAATCATTCGCATCTAAACCAGTTGCTAGTACTGCTCCTAAAAAAGAAGTAATTACTGAATCAACTAACACGATGGCTGATAGATTCAAGCAATTGGCAAACATTAAGTAATTAACAAAAACATAACAAAGGAAAAATAAAAATGGCAAATTTTGATTTATCTAAACTTATGGAAGGAAAGAACCCACAACAAGTAATGTTGGCTGAAACTCGCGAGTTGAGAAGCAAATGGGAACAAACTGGACTTCTTGAAGGTTTAAAAGAAAGAGAGCAATCTCAAATTAGTGTTCTTTTAGAGAACCAAGCAAAACAATTATTAGATGAAGCAACAGCAACTGGAACTTCTGCAGGTTCAGAAGAGTGGAGTGGTGTTGCATTACCATTGGTAAGAAGAATTTTCGGTGAAATTGCATCGAAAGAATTCGTTTCTGTACAACCAATGAACTTACCATCAGGACTTATTTTCTATCTTGATTTCAAGTATGGAACTGCTCAAGCAGGTAACCCAGCTTTCGATACTAAATCACTTTTCGGTGGTACTGGAAATGATTTGGGTTCAACTGACTCTGCCGTAAATGGTTTATATGGTGAAGGTAGATTTGGATACACAGTAAATGATGTATCTGCTGCTGACGTAACTGTTATCTCTCAAGCTTCTGCTTCATGGGATGAAGTAGGATATGATTCAGCATTATCTGCATCTGTTGCGGATGGTTCTTTAGCTAAAATTATCGTAGCTCAATCTGGATTAGAAGGAGCTGATTTAGATGCAGTTCGTTCATTCGTACTTGCAGATACTGCAATTGATGATTTCTACCCAGCACACTCTAAAGTATCTGGAGCTAACTTCGTATTCTTTGTATCTCAAACTGGTACAATCGCTGCAGTAGATTCTATTTCTTACTCTAAACAACCAACTGATATCACACGAGGTGATTTCGAAGATAAGAGTCCAGTAATGGGAGGTTCATCTCCTTCTGGTACTGCTTTGGATATTCCAGAAGTAGACTTAGAATTGAAGTCTGAGGCAATTGTTGCTAAGACAAGAAAACTAAAGGCTGTGTGGACTCCTGAGTTGGCACAAGACTTAAATGCTTACCACTCAATTGATGCTGAAGCTGAATTAACTTCTATGTTATCTGAGTACATCTCATTAGAGATTGACTTAGAAATCTTAGATATGTTAAAAGCTAACGCTTTAACAACTGAGTACTGGTCGGTAACTTTAGGTGAGGAGTACAACTCTGCAACTGGTGCTTGGGTAGCTGGTGGTTCTGCTGCTGCATACAACAAAAACTCTTGGTTCCAAACTTTAGGAACTAAATTGAACAAAGTTTCTAACAAAATTCACCAATTAACATTAAGAGGTGGAGCTAACTTCGTAGTTGCTTCTCCTGATGTATGTACAATCTTAGAATCTATTCCAGGATTTACAGTATCTGCTGATAAAGATGCAATGTCTTTCGCAGCTGGTGTAACAACTGTTGGTGCTATTGCAAACAGATATACTGTTTACAAAAACCCTTACATGACTTCTAATGAAATCTTATTAGGATTCAAAGGTTCTAACTTCTTGGAAACTGGTGCAGTTTATGCTCCTTATGTTCCATTAATCATGACGCCACTTGTTTATGACCCAACAAACTTTACACCACGTAGAGGGGTAATGACAAGATACGCTAAGAAAATGGTTAGACCAGAATTCTACGGAAAAATCTATGTTAAAGATTTAGCTAACGTATAATTCGTTAATTAAGTTTAAAACTTAGATATTCTTTAGAGTATCAATAAATTAGAGGGATTCCGAAAGGTTTCCCTCTTTTTATGTCTAACTTTTAACAAAACTTTAACATTTGAAATTTGGTAAATATGAAAATATATTGTATATTTACTATGTAATAAGATTTAAAACTACAAGATATGACAAGTAAATTTCAAATTTGGTTAAACAAAGTAAACGAAGAAAGAAAAGATTATTGGAATAAGAACTTTTCTTATAAACAATACGAACCACTTCAAGTTGAAAAGGGTAAAAAGTATATTAAACTAATGGATGGTACCACCGTATGGGGATTTATCTCAATGGTAGAAGGTTCTATTCAAGGTTCTCCAATTACCAAGGGAGATTTACTAAAACCAGCCAATTGGAGAACTCCTGCTAAACATAGTAGAGGTAATATCTTCAACGAAACCGATAGGTGGAATTTTTATGGACCGGATTATTTAAAGTAATTTATTTAAACTAATTTTATTCGTTCGTTATTTTACTTTATATTTATATTAAATAGGAGAATAAAATTATGGAAGAAACAACTATCAATCCAATAATAGAATTAAAACAAGAAGCATTTCAATCATTTATAGATGATGCTAAAAATTCTGAATTAGTAGCATCGGGTAAATATGGTATCCATGAATATGTAGATGGTGAATGGGTAACTAAAGAAATTGACCAAGCTGATTACATTAATTATAATCATCACCCATTATCAGAGGATTTTATAGTTAGTGAAAAATATATTCAACTGAACGCAGATTACCACGCATATCCATTTGTTGTATTAAAATAATAAAAAGTTAAAGGGAACTTTGGTTCCCTTTTTTTATGTCGGATTCTCTCCTTTTTCTTAATCTTATATTTATAGTAGTATAATTGTATAATAAGGAGAGTAATATATGTCTCAAGCTCGTATTTGGACAGGTTCATCAACATTCACTTCTGGTTCTTCCACTCCCTTTGGTATTTATGATTCGGATTTAATCTTCCAATCAGACGCACCGAAAGTGGCATCGTGGTGTGCACAACGATTAGGTTATCCTATCATTGATGTAGAATTAGAAGAACAAAACTTCTTCGCAGTATTTGAAGAAGCAGTTTCAGAGTATTCTGCACAAGTAAACCAATTCAACATAAGAAATAACTTAGGTTCCTTGGAGGGACAACCGACTGGAACAAACTACACTCACCAATCGGTAAATGGTTCGGAGTTAAACAATATCATTGCCATATCAGAGCAATATGGTTCATTGGCAAATGTAGGTGGTAGAACTGATATTAAAAAAGGTAGTGTTGATGTAATCTCCGGACAACAAGAATACGATTTACAAACTCTTTGGGCAGATGTAAGTGAAAGTGGTGAGAGATTGGATATTACAACTGTATTTTACGAAGCAACTCCCGCTATACAACGTTTCTTTGACCCTTATTCGGTAAGTGGACAAGGGACGTTAAACTTAATTGATGAATTTGGGTTTGGTTCATTCTCACCAGCTGCACAATTTATTTTAATGCCAATTTACGAAGATTTATTAAGAATCCAACAAATTGAATTCAATGACCAGATGAGAAAATCTGCTCATACCTTTAATATAGTAAATAACAAACTTCAGATTTTCCCTTTACCAACTTCTAATTTTAAAATGTATTTTGAATACATGGTTAAAAAAGATGTAAGAGAAGCTGGAGCAGTTATTTTACCAAATGTAGTATCTGATTATTCAAATATTGGATACAACTTTGCACAATATACGAATATCAACGATGTTGGTAAACAATGGATTAGAAAATACACTCTTGCCCTTTCAAAAGAAATGTTGGGTGCAGTTAGAGAAAAGTATTCCACAGTTCCAATTCCAGGTTCAGATGTTTCTTTAGATGGTGCAGCTTTAAGAGCAGAAGCACAAACAGAAAAGGATAACTTAATAGAACAATTAAGAGAGAACCTCAACGAAGTAAGTAAAAAAACAAGAATGGAAAACGAAGCAGCGATGGTTGACCAACAACAATCGGTGATGAACAAGGTTCCATTAGCAATATACGTAGGATAAGAATATGCCAAAGTTTTTCAATGCAAAAGATTTGGATTTCATCAAAACAATCGCTGAAGAAGTGGTTGATTATGTGGTAGAACAAGCAGTGGTTCTATTCAAAGTATCAGTTGGTGAAACAAAAACCAATTTATATGGAGAATCACTTGGTAAGGTCTGGCATGCACCTGCTACTCTAATGACAATTGTAGATAGAGAACCTCAAAATGTAGTTTACGAAGGATTTGGTGCAGATAAATCTCAATTAGTAGAGTTCAGATTCAATAGACAAAGATTAAGAACTGAAACTCTTCCAAAATTACGAGATATGAATGGTACTTTGATACCGGCGGATGCAATTCAAAACTCACAATATGGATATCCGGAGATTGGTGATGTTATTTTATTCGATGGTTCATATTATGAAATCGATAATGTTAGAACTTCTCAGTTAATTGGTGGTTCAACTGAAATATACAACAAAGAAACTAATACTTTTGAAGATGCCCGAATGAACTTAATCGCAACGGCAGTAAAAGTAAGAAAATCTCAAGTACAAATAGAAGATAGGACATACTAATGGCAGTAGACCCACTAAAAAATACGAATATCAATCGTGGAGAACAGATAAAACGAGAACCTATTGAAAAAGGTAGAGGTGTTCGTTTATATGATGTGGATTTGGCAATAGCCGAACACATGATTGATACTGTTGTACCCACCGTAGAGGTGTTTAGAGAGAAAACTAAGGTTCCTGTCATGTATGGTAACCCTGAACGTTGGAAAGCGGTTAGAAAAGATGGATATCTTCGTGATAAACAAGGACAAATTCAAATCCCTCTTATTATGTTCAAGAGAAATTCAGTTGTTCGTGATGACCAGATGGCTTCTTCCATGAATCGTCATGTTTTTTACCCAACTGTTACCAAATTCTCAAAAAAACATAAATACGATAGATTTTCTGCAATGTTCAACACTCAAAGGCCGGTTGAACACTATAATATAACAATGCCCGATTACGTAACAGTTAGTTATGAGGTAATGATATGGACTGATTTTACAGAACATATGAATGAAATAGTTGAGGCATTCCAATATGCAACTGATGAGTATTGGGGAGATAAAAGTGGATTCAAATTTAGAGTTCGTATTGATTCTTTTGATAATACTACCGAAGTTGGTGAAGGTTCTCAGAGAATTGTTCGTACTACTTTTACTATGGTAGTAAATGCATATCTTTTACCCGAAAAATTTGATAATGAATTAACTCATATAAAATCCCTATCACCGAAAAAAGTAGTTTGGGGTATGGAAACTGATTTAACTAGTGGATTGGGTAATCAATCTGCACAAACTCAAAAAATGTACAACGAATACTCGGATGTAATTGATTTTATGTCTATTCGTGGTTCTAAACAAGCAGAGTTTATTGATAGTGAAACTGTAAAATTAACAAATGTAGAATTACCAAAACTCCCACCTGAACTTCAAGGTTCGTTTGATACCAATGATTGGTTCAGAGTGTATATTAATGGAGTATTTATTCGAAATGGTATTTACACTTATTCTTATGATTATACAACTAAAGAAATAACATTTGTTTTTGATACTGCTTCACCATCAAGTACTACTACTCTTGGTTATGTTCTTGAGAATACTGATGAAATAGGGGTAACTGGAAAGTTTATTGAACTATGATAAAGGATTTACAAAAATTACTAAAACAAGTTCACGAACCAGACGAATATCAGTTGACACCACATAATATGTCCCATCCTTTATATTGGATATGGAAAATTGAGAATGGGAAGATGAAAGATTTGGATGTAAAATTAAGACCATTTCGAAACGAACACGCAAGATTTGATATATTTATAAATGGTCAGTATATTTTAGAGAAAGATTATATTTTCGAACAAAGTGGTAAGGATTTTCATATAAAATTCATAAAAGCTAACTTTGTAGGGGCATATGATTTACAATTAACTGATGATATAAAATTAGAGGGAGATATTGATTTAGTATGAGTAAAGTTAAACCAAGTATCATAACACCCTTCAATGATAAACAGAGATTTAAAAATTTGGTAAATGAGGTAATCGAAGATTCGTGGATTTATACTTTGGTACCGGAATCTATTTCTCTTAATCAAACGTTATTTACCTTAAATCTTATAAACAAGAAATTTGTTTTTGAGGATATCAAGGTTGATAATTTATCAGATTATATTGATGTTTACTTGATGGGAGTAAAGAAAACATCTGATATGTATGTGGTTACAGAGGTAGGAAATAATATAGTAATAACTTTTACTCAATCAATTACACTACGTCCTCGTGATATAGTAAAAACTGATTTTATGGTAAAAGGAAAAATAGTGAGTAGGTAATAAATGGCAACATTAATTCAATCAAAACAAATAGAGGGAATTGTAACCGCCTCGGTCATTCAAGGTGATTTTCTAGTAACTGGTGACATCTCCGCATCTATAATTTCTGCATCACGGATTGTTGGTGTAAAGTATGGTGATATTGAAGGAACTCCTAATTTTGTAGGTGGTAGTGGAATAACTATTACTCAAGTTGGGGATACTTACACCTTTACCAATACTGGTGGTGATGGAGTTGATGATGGTATATCCGATGCTGCCAGTATTTTACAAATAAATGCCTATACTGCTTCGAATGATTTAGTAATTCAACGTTTTGAACAAACTACTTCTTCATTACAAACTCAAATAACAAGTTTAAGTTCTTCACTATCTAATATTGAAGTAGGAACTACTGATTTTAGTGAACTTACTGGTGTACCAACTGGTTTAGTATCATCTTCCATACAAATTCTTGGTGGAAGTGAGATAGTTAGTGGTTCAGTATTAAGAACACTTGATGGTACCAATGTATTATCGGGTTCTAAAACTGATATAACTCATTTAAACCAATTTACCTCATCTATACAATCTCAAGTTGATGAATTAATCTTATCATCTTCAACTTTTATAACATCTGAAACAGATTCACAAACATTAACCATTGTAGGTGACCAACTTACTATTTCAGATGGTAATACAATTACCATACCGACTGGTTCAAGTGGTGGTGTTTCTTCGTGGAATGAACTAACAGATATTCCAAGTGGATTAGTAAGTGGTTCTTATGTAGAATCTTTACCAAGTGGATTGGTATCCTCATCCGAACAAGTATTAGGTGGTAGTGGTATCCTAAGTGGTTCACGTACTGATATATCATCTCTAAACGATTTTACTTCATCATACTTAACTGATTCAGCATCTTTCGATACAAGAATTAGTAATATTGGTGACCATGTTAATATTAGTAATCTAAATCAGTTTACTCAATCGGCTGAAAGTAGATTATCTGAATTAGAATCCCAAACTGGTTCATACCTAACATCTGAAACCGATAACCAAACTCTTACTATTGTTGGTGACCAATTAACAATATCCGATGGTAATACTATTACTATACCAACGGGTAGTAATGTAACCTTACCAAGTGGATTAGTATCATCTTCAGACCAAATTTTGGGTGGAAGTGGTATTCTTAGTGGTTCTCATACTGATATATCTCATTTAAATCAATTCACTTCTTCGGTACAAACTGAAATAGATGGATTATCTGCACAAACTTCATCTTACTTAACTGAATTACCATCTGACTTAGTTAGTGGTTCAGTATTAAGAACATTGGATGGAACTGATGTATTGAGTGGTTCTATTTTACCAGGTACTGGTATTACAATCAATTCATCGAGTGGTGATTATGTAATAACTTCTATTGGTAGTGATGGTGATACTTCATTTGATGGTAACCGAGAAGTAACCAATACTTTATTAGGAGATTTATTCTCACAATCCTATAACGCAGGCACAAGTGGTTCGATACAAGATTTCTTAAATGAAATGTTCTTCCCATCTTATGCACCAACTGCAACCTTTAGTACTCAGACAAGTAATTTAAATACCAACTTAACCGCTGATGGTACGATAATCGAAACAATTTCTATAACCGATACCGTTGATGATTCTCCATATGTGGTAACAATAAGTGGTGATAGTTCTGATGCATTTAGAGTAGTACCAACCAACGCAGCTTCATCTTCGTGGGAAATCCAATCAGTTGATAATTTAACTGCTGGTACTTTCACTTATGATATAGTTGTAACTGATAAAAATAATGCTTCACGTACATATAGTAGTAGAAGTATTGAGATTTTACAAGCAAGTAGTGGAACTTTATCAACAACTGGAACTTTATACGTAATCGAATCAGCAACATCTGGTCAAATTTATTTAGGTTCAAATGGTAGAAGTGGAGCTCAAGGTGGGGTAAGTGTTTCTTACTCACCAAACTATGGTACTCAAGTTGCACAAAACTTTACTTCATCTAACCCACTTATCTCGATTGCATCAACTGGTTTATTATCTGTTGGTTCTCCAATTAGTGGTAGTGGAAATGTAAGTGGTGATGTTATTACAAGTACAATTAGTTGGGTAGACCAATATGGAAATAGTAGTACAGATGATATTTCAGTTAATGTAACTCAAAATAACGCACCTGATATTGTATTTACTAACTCGACAAGTAACTTAAATACCAATAATGCTAAATTAGGTGGTGGAACTTTGGTAACAATTTCTTTTAGTGATACTGAAAGTGATTCAATCAATCATGATTCGTTCCAATTCACAGATACAAGTGGTCAATTAACCACAACTAAAAGTGGTAATTCATATTTAGTAACTGCTAACTCTAATTTAAGTGGTTCAACAACATATACTATTGGTACAACAATTGAAGATGTACATGGATTCCGTTCTAATACCGAATCTCATTCATTTACTATTACAGAATCATCTAATGGTGAATTGAATGGAGATACTACAATTTATGTTATAGAATCTGCTTTTAGTAATTATGTATTTAGAGATGCTACTGGTTTTGGTGCAGGAAATGTTGCACAAGTAGGTGTTACATACTCACCATCGGCAGGAGGACAGAGTGTACAATCATTTAGTTCTTCTAATCCAGCAATATTAATTAATTCAAGTGGTAATATGACCCTTGGTGTTGATTTGAGTGGTTCTACTACACAAAGTGGTGATACTATTGAAACTTTGATTACTTTCCAAGACCAATATGGAAATATCGGTAGTGGTTCAGTAACTGCAAATGTTTTTGCTAACAATGCACCTTCAGTAACCTTTGTAGCTACTTCAAATTATGATACCGATGATGCTACTTCAAATTCTAACGCGGGTGTAATTACAATTTCAGATACAGAATCCAACTCACCATATAACGTAACCCTTGGTGGAACGGATGGTGGTATGTTTATCGCAGTTCCTCAAAACTCGGTATCATCATCGTGGCAAGTACAACCTACGGGTTCGTTAACCGCTGATACCTATTCAATCGATATAACTGCTACGGATAACTATGGTGAAACTTCAACTTTATCTAACAAATCAATTATAGTTGATGAGGTAGTTTCGGGTGGAACTGTTTATGTTTACAACGTAGGTCACCAAGCAAATAATATATTATTTAATTTAGGTATAGAATCAATTGATGGTTCTACTCCTGCTAATGTAACTACATATGATGGATATGGGTTCTTGGAACAAATTGAAGATGGTACATTGGGTGATTCTTCATTTACATATGATTGGGGTGGTACTAAAACTGCAACTTTAGTTGCAAGTGGTAATGGTTCGGATGTTCATTCGGTACTACAAGCTATGGGTGATATTTCACATACCAATTCAAATGCACTTGCAATTATAATACCATCTGATTTAGGAATGAATGGAGTACCAACTTCTATGACAGATGGATATGGTGATAATACACTTGGTAGATATGTTCTTGAAGTTGGATTAAATGGTGGAACTCCTGATGGACTTAACACTATTGAACCATCAACAATATATTCGGTAACATTGGGTAGTAATGTAAATGGTACATCAAACTATTATGTAATTTCAACCATTGGAGCGGTAGCACCAGGAACATCAGTAAACTTTGCACTTAATTCAGCAAGTGGTTCTGGTGGAGTTTAATATATTTATAGTATAATAAGGAGAATAAAATAATATGCCAGCGTTTAGTTCAAAATTAGTATTAAGTTCAGCAGCATCAGCATCGGGTATACCTTTAGCAGATGTAGATGCAATCAGAGGTGCGTTTAAGGTATATGATACCTATGAACAAATGATAGCTCAGCCTGTATCTCTTATATCTAACAATCAAATTGTTTGGGTACAGGACGCTGAATCTTTGTACAAAGCAACGGTAACATATGCAAATCCTCCTTTTTCATTTACTGATTCTGTAACCTGGAATGAATTCAACTTTCCTGGTGGAACTGGTGGAGTGGGTGATATCACGGCAGTAATTGCTGGAAGTGGTTTAACTGGTACTACTTTTAGTGGTACTGCAACTTTAAATATTGGAGAGGGTGATGGTATCACAGTATCAGCAGATACGGTATCTATTAATACTGGTTCGGCACACTTTGAAGATGGTGTAGAAAAAGTTGTAATAGTTACCACTTTAGATGGTGGAGATATATAATAAATAAAATAAGTTTTATACTTATATAAGATAAATCACTACATAGTGGTTTTTATAATGGGGCAGATGACTCCGAAATAATCAAGGTTTTCGTAAGACTAATTTTAAAAACAAAATAGGAAAAAAACATGGCACAAATTATTAGACACAGAAAAGGGGTCTTGGAAAGTGTTGCATCTGCTACCAAAAGAAAAGCGGAATTACTTGTAGTAACAGGTTCTTCGGCTGGAGCAATAGACACTGGTCTATTATTCGTTGGTATTGAAGGTGGAGAAGTAACACCATCAAATAAAATATTAACCGGAACAACAACACCAGATTTAACTGGAACTTCTTATGATACATCTGTTGATGGTATTCCATTTTATAATACCTCAGAAAATAAATATTACATCCTTAAAAAGGGTGGTAACGTAGAAATACAAGCAACCGCAAACACGGGTGGAACTGGTATCGTTTCTTCATCAGCACAGATTGATGGATTAGGATTCTTACAAGTTGATGGAGATTCAGTAGTATCTGGTTCTTCTCAAATTACAATTGGAGATACAACTGGTTTCTCTGCATTCTCTTCTTCATTAAAAGCAACTGATGATGCACAAGATGTAAGATTAGATAATTTAGAAACTTTCTCATCTTCATTAGGTGATGGTTTTGCAACTGATGCTGAATTATCTGCAGTTTCTGCTGCATTGGATTCTACAATCGATGCATTAACTACCGATGAAATTGCTGAAGGTTCTAACCTTTACTTTACTGATGCAAGAGTAAAATTAAAGTTAGATGCTGACGGAGTTATCTCTGGTTCAGAACAAGTACAACTTGGTGATGTAAGTGGATTTACTACTTATTCATCTTCAGTTGATTCTCGTACTTCTGCATTAGAATCTGCAGTTGGTGAAGGTTCAAACATTGATGGTAGATTATCTTCTTTAGAAGTATTCTCTGCATCTGCTGAATCAAATGATACTGAATTATTTGCAACGGCTTCTGACCACGAATCTAAATTAGATGCAATCTTATTATCTGCTGATGCTGATAAAGATTCATTTGCTGAAATCGTATCATTGATTAATCAAGTAGATACAACTAACGATGAAGCATTTGCAGCATTTGCTACAGCTTCAAACGCAGCACAATCAGTACAAGATGGTAGATTATCTGCTTTAGAAGCTGAAACTGGTTCAATCCAATCAGACCAAGATGTTCAAGATGGTAGATTAGATGATTTAGAATCATTCTCATCTTCATTGGATGCTAACTTTGAAACAACTGGTAGAGGAATTGCTTCTGGTTCTTCTCAAATTGTATCTTATTTAGATTCTGAAGATGTTAATTTGGGTGGTATCTCTGGTTCTTCTTTAGATATTACTGGAAACGCTAAGATTGATGGTAACCTTACATTAGGTGGAAACATTACTATTGGTGATGCAACTTCTGATACTATCGCATTCGGTGGTGAGATTACTTCTGATATGATTCCTTCAGTAAACGATTCTATTGATTTAGGTTCTGCTACTAAGAAATTGGCTGAAGTACACGCAACTAACTTCTTCGGTACTACTAATGGTACTGTAAACGCAACTAACAACATAGTTTCTTCTTCTGCTGCAACTGCAAACGTTGAAATGACTGTTTCTAATGGTGTTGTATCTGCTGAACTTAAAGGTGGTGTTGTATCTGGTTCTTCTCAAGTTGTTTCTTTACTTTCTGACCAAGCTACTGATTTCGGTACTGGTAGAGTAAGTGGTGATAACTTTGGTGATGAGGCAGGTACTTCAACTTTCACAGGTTCATTTAGTGGTGATGGTTCAGGATTAACTGGTCTTGTATCTGATTTAAGAATTTCAGGTTCAACTGGTAATGATACTATATCTTTACTTAATGACGATTTAACTTTCGCTGGTGGAACTGCAATTGATGTTGCAGTAACTGATAACACAGTTACAATTAATGCTTCTGATGCTTCTACATCTGCTAAAGGTATCGCTTCTTTCATAGGAGATGATTTCTCAGTAACAAGTGGTGCAGTTAGTATTAAAGATGGTGGTGTAAGAGCTACTAACTTAAACGCTGATGTTGTTGGAACTGGTGTATCTTTAAATGATGGTGATAACACTATTGAAGTAGATTATGGTTCAACTGCTGGAACTGCAGTACAAGGTAATACAACTATTTCTGTTAGTGGAACTGCTAACGAAGTAGAGATTACTGGAACAACTTCTCAAGCTTTAGGTGGTGGAGTTACTTACCAAGTAGGTTTACCTAATGATGTAACAATCGGAAACGATTTAACAACTACTAATGATTTAACGGTTGGTGGAAATGCAACTATTACTGGAAACCTTTCAGTATTAGGTACAACTACAACTGTTGATTCAACTACTGTACAAATTGGTGATAATGTAATCGAACTTAACTATGGTGGTGCACAAGACACAGCTGGTTTATTAGTTACTGATTCAACTGCACCAAACACTGCAAGTGGTTCATTAGTATGGAATGGTACAAACGATGTTTGGACAGCTGGTCCTTTAGGTTCTGAAAAAGAACTTGCAAGATTAAACGCTGCTCCAACTGCTAACACAGTTCTTAAAGCTGATGCTAATGGATTGTTAGTTGATTCCGTATTAACTGATGATGGTACTGATGCTACGTTTAGTGGTGATGTTATCGTTGATGGTTTAACTGCTTCTTCATTCTTATATGCAGATGCTAACAAACAATTAACTGCAATCGCACCTTCTAACGCTGGTGATGTAATTCAATGGAATGGTTCATCATTCGTTGCTTCTAACGAACTCGATGGTGGTACATTCTAATTAGAATATACTTTTTAATACTAAACCCTCACAGAAATGTGGGGGTTTTTTTATATCTTTTAGTTATTCTATACTTATATAAGTGGTAATGTGATTTTTGGAACCACAATTTCAATACATTTATATTTATATGTAATTAATTAGGAAGAATTTAATGGCAGCAATATTAAAATTAAGGAGAGGTACATCTACTCCCACCCTTGTAGAATCTGAGTTATTTTTTAACCAAAGCGATACTACACTAGAAGTAGGTACATCTTTAACAAATATAACATTAGTAAAAATAGGTGAAAACTCGGGTAGTATTTCATTTAGCGGTGATATCACCGCATCTAACTTATCACTAAGTGGTAATGCCAATATTAGTGGTAATGTGACCCTTGGTGGTAGTATTTATCTTGGAGATGGTGATTCGACTGATGAGATTATAGTAAATGCATCTTTAAGTGGTTCTTTAGTACCAGATACTGATGCATTATATGATTTGGGTTCAACTAGTTTTAGGTATAATAATTTACATGTAGTATCTGCTTCTATTGAAAACTTAATGGTTGGTGGTAGTGGTATTCTTTCTTCTTCTCAACAAATAACTGATTATAATATATTCCTTGAAATTAATGGTGATAATGTAGTTAGTGGTTCTTCTCAAATTAATGTAAATAACACACAAAACTTTACTCCATTCTCATCTTCAGTAGATATGAGATTGTTTCAGTTAGAAGGATTTAGTTCTTCATTAGATAGTATATATGCAACCGAAGATGAGTTAAATACTGCAACTCAATCTTTATCTGCGTCTATTACTATTACCAATGATGAACAAGATGTTCGTTTGGATAATATAGAAACGTTTACCGCATCGCTTGATGTAACTTATGAAGAAATTGCTTCTTCAACGCATACATTAGTTAGTGGTTCTTCACAAGTTGATTTAAATGATACACAAAACTTTACTCCATTCTCATCTTCAGTAGATACTCGTTTAGATAAGGTAGAATTTACAAGTTCTTTGAATGAAACAAATATAACTGAATTATTTTTTACTACATCTAACCACGAAAGTAGAGTAGTTGATTTAGAATTAACAGGTTCAGACCACGAAGATAGAATTGATTTATTAGAATCATTCTCATCCTCATTGGATAATACTTTTGTAACTGAAACAGAATTGAATGATGCAACTTCTTCTTTATCTGCATCATTAACCGAAACCGATGTTGATTTTGAAAGTAGAATTGATACTTTAGAAACAACTTTTAGTTCTTCAGTAGATTCAAGATTAACTGCACAAGAATTATTTTCAGAATCATTAGATAGTACATTCCTAAATACCAATGGTGATAATGTTATAAGTGGTTCAGACCAAGTAACTTCTTCATTAGATTTAAGATATTTAGAAATCAATGGTGATAATGTTATAAGTGGTTCAGACCAAGTAACTTCTTCATTAGATTTAAGATATGAAGAAAAGGCATCTGCTACTCATACTTTAATTAGTGGTTCAACTCAATTTACAAATGGAAGTGGAATACTTTCTTCTTCAAACGAAAACTTTACAACTTTCTCATCTTCAATTGATGATAGAGTTAATATAATTGAAACAACTTTCTCAACTTCGGTAGATTTGAGATTAGATGAGATAGAAACAACTTTCTCAACTTCGGTAGATGACCAACTTACACAGATACATGCATATACTTCATCACTTAAAACTTCAATTGATGTAAGTGGTACTGATTTAATTGTATTAGGAAACTTAACTGTTCAAGGAACTCAAACATCTTTGAATACTACTGAAACCTTTATTGAAGATAAAACTCTAACAATAGCAAGTGGTTCAACAACATCAGCAGAAGCAGATGGTGCAGGTATTATCATTGATGGTGCAAACAAATCAATTGTATGGAATCATACAGAGCAAGTATTTGAATTAAATACGAAAGTATCTTCATCTGTTGGTTTCAAAGGTGATGGTTCTGAGTTAGAAAACGTAACTGCAGTTGATGTAGAATATCTTAATGTATTAAACAAACCAACATTAGTTAGTGGTTCTTCACAAATTTCATACCCACTAATTTCTAACATACCAAGTGGAATTGTAAGTGGTTCATCTCAAGTAAACGCAGATTCAATTACTAACTTTGATTCCAATGTAAAAGATAAAATGAATCTTGATAATGTAATATCAGGTTCATCTCAAATACTTAATGGTAGTGGTATTCTTTCATCTTCTAACGAAAACTTTACTACCTTTTCAAGTTCAGTAGATAATCGATTAGATACGATAGAAACAACTTTCTCATCTTCGGTAGATTCACGATTGGATTTTATTGAAGGAGATTTCTCATCTTCGGTAGATTCACGATTAGAAGCACAAGAAATATTCTCGGCATCATTGGATAATGAATTCTTAAACACGAATGGTGATAACGTAGTATCTGGTTCAGAACAAGTAACTTCTTCATTAGATTTAAGATATGAGGAAATTGGTTCATTAACTCATACTTTAGTTAGTGGTTCATCTCAGATTGATGTAACTCAAACTAATAACATTGAAACTATTGCAACTACTGGTTCTAATATTTTTATCGGTAACCAAGAAATTACAGGTTCAATTAAATCAAGTGGTTCAGTATCATTTGAGGGAATCCCATGGCCATCTATTGGTTCCGAATCTCATATCCTTAAAACCGAACCATATACACTAAATTTATTATCTGGTGATAGAATATATGATTACGCTGGAATTGCATTAGAACACTATGAGGAATCCCCTGGTTATTATCATAATTCAATAGCTATTTATTCATTTGATAACCATGATACTCCAAGTTATGGTACTGAATTTAATGTAGGTCCATTACGAAATCATATGAGAGTATATCCATCAAGTTCATCTGAAGTTTTAGATGAATCTCATATGGCTAATATCTCTATTGAAGATTTACAAAATGGTGAAACACGTGGGTTATTTTACGCAGATAATTTACAGATAGGGGTATTTAACTCCGAGGCAATTACATTAGGTAATTCATCTTCACATATATACATAAACGGAACTGAACTTGTAACAGATACTCCGATTTCATCATCTAATTTTATATCGGCATCTTTCTTTATCGGAGATGGTTCTAAATTAGAAAATATTGTAGCATCGGAAATCACATACGAAAATATAACTGGTCTACCAAGTGGAATAGTTAGTGGTTCTTCACAAATTGATGTAACACAAACAACTAATTATAGTTCAATAAGACAGTATGATAATTCGGATAATACTGCACACTTAAATTCATTGGGTGTAATTTCTGGTTCAGTTTACTCATCTGATAATCAAGGTATTTTAATCTCAGATATCAATGGAATAGAAACAACAACTGATTTAGGGTTATCAATCACATCAGAACCAAGTTTTAGTGCAATATCTTTAACTTCATTGGCTGTTGATTTAAGTGAGACTGAATATACTGTATTACTATTGAGTTCATCCAACGAAGTTATTCAAGGAGAATTAGGTTCTGCTGCATTTTATCACGTATCTAACTCAATAGATGATGGTAACCCATTGGTTCTTGGTAATGCCGGTGCTGTTAAGACTTACGTAGATGCAAAAATTATTGCTGCATCCGCTGGTGATATTACTGAGGTAAATGCTGGACCTGGACTTGGTGGTGGTTCTACTATTGGAGCTGCAACTTTAAATTTAGACACTGGTTCTCAACACTTTATTGAGGGTGTAAATGGTATTGCACCAACTTTACCTGAAGGATTGGTTAGTGGTTCAGACCAAGTAACCCAATCATTAGATTTGAGGTATGTAACTAAAGAAGGTGATAATGTAATTAGTGGTTCTCTATTTGTTGAAGATATTGATGATGGACAAGAACGCGTTATATTTGAAGTTAATAACCGAGAAGCAACTATATTCCAAGTAAATAACGATATCTATGCAACTAATCATGGTGCGGAGATTATAATGAATCTTTCCAATGGATATGGTTTACTTGATGGTGATATCACAATTACTGGTGATTTAACTGTAACTGGTACAACTACAACTATCAATACTACTAATTTAAATGTAGAAGATAATGTAATAGAACTTAACTATGGTGGTTCTGCTACCAATGGTGGTATTTTAGTAAAAGATACTAATGGTACTCTAACAAGTGGTTCTTTATTGTGGGATAGTACAACTGATTCTTGGATTGCAGGTCCTTTAGGTTTTGAAACAAGAATCTTAACCACCGCAGATAATGTAATTACTGATTCAAATATTGATTCTAAGATAAAATTAAAATTAGATAATGATAATGTACATAGTGGTTCTTATTTAGGAACAGCAACTACATCTGATTTAGATGAGGGTATTAATTTATATTATAATGATACTCGTGTAAAGAATAAGTTAAATAACGATAGTGTTATTTCCGGTTCAACCCAAATTACCAACAATAGTGGTATCCTTTCTTCTTCAAATGAAAACTTTACAGATTTTAGTTCATCGGTTGATAGTAGATTTGGTGCACTTTCTACTGATTATAATGATTTACAAAATGTTCCAAGTGGAATTGTATCATCATCAACTCAAATATCAAACTTTAATACTTTCTTAGAAAAAAATAATAATGGTGTAATTAGTGGTTCCGAACAAATTGATGTATATGATATAGATAATTTTATTGTATATTCATCTTCGGTAGATGCAAGAATTGATTTATTAGAGTCATTCTCATCATCTTTAGATGCAGGATTTGTAACTGAAGCAGAATTAAACACTGCAACTCAATCATTAAAAGAATTTGTTGATTTAAAATTAAATAATGATGATGTACATAGTGGTTCTTATTTAGGAACCGCAACTACATCTGATTTAAGTGAAGGTGTTAATTTATATTACAATGATAATCGTGTAAAAACTAAATTAGATGCAGATGGTGTAATTAGTGGTTCTACTTTTACCACATTCTCATCTTCGGTAGATGCAAGAATTGATTTATTAGAATCATTCTCATCATCTTTAGATGCAGGATTTGTAACTGAAGCAGAATTAAACACTGCAACTCAATCATTACAAGATTCTATTGATTTAAAATTAAATATAACATCTTATACAACTGATTCTTCATCGTTTGATAGTAGAATTGATTCGTTAGAAGGAGTAACTTCTGAAAACCCACTAACATTTAGTGATACATCTACTATTGATTTAACAAGAGTAGGTGATACTATTACCGCAGATGTAATTGGTGGGGTAGTTAGTGGTTCTTCTCAAGTAATTGATATATTGAATTCTTTAAATTCATACACATCATCAAATGATACTTTAAATACTACTCAAGATGGTAGATTGGATAGTTTAGAAACATATACTGGTTCAGTTGATTCTTTATATGAAGAAAAAGCATCCTCTACTCATACATTAGTTAGTGGTTCAACCCAAATTACCAACAATAGTGGTATCCTTTCTTCTTCAAATGAAGATTTCACCACATTCTCATCTTCAGTAGATACAAGAATTGATTCATTAGAGGGTGATATTCATACCCACGCTAATAAAGCAAACTTAGATACTATAAATCAAGACCTTTCTACAACATCTAATATAACCTTTGGTGATTTAAATATATTGGGTACCGGTTCATTTGGTACAGATGTAACTATTTATGGTGATTTAACTGTATTGGGTACAGAAACTATAATCAATACTACCAACCTTGCTATTCAAGATAATATGATTTATCTAAATAGTGGTTCAATTGTAACTAATCCAGATTTAGGTTGGTCGGGTAACTATAATGATGGTGTTTATGCTCACGCTGGTATGTTTAGAGATGCATCTGATAATGGTATCTTTAAAATCTACGATGGATATACTCCTGAACCAGAAGGTGATATTGATACTACACATACTTCATTTAACTTAGCAGATTTACGAGTTAATAACTCATATGTTAATAAAATTGATTTTATGGTTGGTGGAATCTCAAGTGGTTCTATTCAATCAATTGGAGATGATTTAGGTATTGTATCTAAAGGAGGTATATCACTTGTAACTTCGGGTGGTGGAGATGGTGTATTAATTGATGCAGCTGGTAACACAACTATTTATGGGCAATTAAATTTACAAGAAGCGCCGGCTGCGGGTTCTACTCCATATGCATTAGTATGGGATAATACCGATGGTGGTGTTAAATATAGAACACTTGGTTCAAATGCATTTAATTCTACTGATTATTTGTCAGTTAATGGTGATAATGTTATTAGTGGTTCATCTCAAGTAGATGTAACCCAAACAACTAATTATAGTTCAATCAATCAATACTCCGATACAAAGGTAAAAACTAAATTAGATGCAGATGGTGTTATAAGTGGTTCGGATTTTACTTCCCCATCACAGGGAACCTTATCTGCGGTAATCAATGGAAATACTCAAAGTGTTGATTTAGGATTACAAACAACAGATGATGTTTCATTTAACACACTTAATATAGATGGTACAACACAATCCACAAATATAACAAGTGGGGCATTAATTGTTGATGGTGGTGTTGGTATTGCAAAAACATTAAATGTGGGTGAAGATATTGTTGCATATGCATCTTCAGATAGAAGATTAAAAGATAATATTTTACCAATTTCTAATCCTTTGCAAAAAATTAACTCAATTGGCGGATATAGTTTTGATTGGAATGTAGAAAAACAACATATTTATAAAGGTAAAGATTACGGAGTTATTGCTCAAGAAATTGAAGAAATTCTACCAGAATTAGTAGATACTCGAGAAAATGGGTATAAAGCTGTAAAATACGATAAATTAGTATCACTTTTAATAGAGGGTATTAAGGAGTTATCAACAGAAGTAGAACAACTAAAACAACAAATTAACAAATAGGGAAATAAGTAAATGGCTCAGATTATCAAATTAAAAAGAAGTCTTGTACAAGGTTCTAAACCAACCACCTCCGATTTATCGGCAGGAGAATTAGCAATTAACGTCTATGACGGTAAAGTATTTCTCCGTAAATCAGGTTCGGTAGATGAAGTACAAGAAGTAATTACTAACGATTATAGTGGTAGTATCACCATAGACGGTGCAATTACCGCTTCCTTCTTCAAGGGAGATGGTTCGCAATTAACAAACATAACAGTTGACCAGGCTGCTACTATTAAATCATCATTTACAGATTCATCAACTTGGGTAGTAACTCATAACTTAGATACTAATACTCCGTTAGTTCAGGTGTATGATATAAATGACTACCAAATCATACCACAAACATTAAGAATTACTGATTCAAATACAGTAACTATCACATTCCCTACTGTAGAAAGTGGACATGTTGTTGTTGGTAAAGGTGGACACATCGTTAGTGGTTCAATCTCTGCAGAGAACATTGATGGATTTGATAACTTAGTAAAAACAAGATTAGATGCTGAAGAAGTAGTAAGTGGTTCAACTCAATTTTTGGGTGATGTTACTGGTACTCCTTTTGCAACTGTTATAGCTTCCGTTGATGGAGGAGATATTTAATAAATTAGTAATAAACAAAAAACAAGGATAAGAAAAAATGATTATACACAGTCCCATAATTTCAGGTTCGTTAACGTTCGCAGATGGTTCTACTTTTACACTACCCGATGGTGGTAATTATAGTGGTTCTTTTAGTGGTTCAATACAAATCTCAGAAGTTCAATCACATTTAATACCAGATACCGCAGTAGCATATGATTTAGGTTCTGAGGCATTCCCATTTAGAGATTTGTACCTAAGTACTGCTTCCATTTGGTTTGGTGATAAAGGAAAGATGTCTTTTGGTAGCACTTCAACAGGATTCTCTATATCGGATGATGAGGGTATAGCTGTACCATTTGTAGCATCTAAACTTAGTTTAGCACCTGCTAATTTTGAACCTATTTCATTCACCTCATTTGGTGGAGGATTTTCAGTAGTAAATACACTTACATCAGAACCTGCACCAGCACAATTCTCTAAGTTTACTCTTAAACAAACAAGTGCTAGTTCAGGTAGTGTTGCTATACCTTCAAATGGTGGGGTTTCTTTCTTGAATGTGGGTGAATCGCAATGTACTTATTACTTTGTTGACAACGTATCTCTCTCTGAAAATTTGAATATTTCATATACAGATTGTAATGGTCAACCTCAAACTGCTAGTATAAATGCCAATACAAACAATCATGAAGTACAGGCACAAGAAGGTAGTATTGTACGAACTGGTGGAAGTGATAATTATAGAATAAAATTAGATAGATATGTAGGTGCAGAAGCATCTCCGATTGAGGTTGCTAAATTAACTGTAACTGGTTCCGCAGGAGGTGGTACAATTGTATCTACCGATTCTGGTATTAAGATAACAACCCCAGAAGATGAAACCCAACCAAAAGAATTACAAACTTCGGGATTAACATTAACTAATGATTCTGGTGTTGCTGGAACAAAAGTTACTGCTAATGCTGGAACTGGTCAAGTATCTTTTACTGATTTATTTGATAATTCTGTTGGTATTGTAGCTGAACAAGTAACTATACCACCTGCAAGCGGTTCTTCATCAACTACAACAACTGTTATTAGACAAAAAGAGACTGCCGATGGTGGTGGTGTTTCTTTCTTTGAAGTTGGTAGTTCTCAATGTGCTAGATATAGAATAATAAACCATTCTACACAACAAAATTTATTTTTCAACTATACTGATTGTGATGGTAACCCTGTATCAAGTGCTCAGATTTTAACATCTACAAGTGATATTGTTACTATGCAAATGGGTTCTTTCCAAAGAACTGGTGGTGGCAGTGACCATTACGATATTAAATTACTTGATTACGTTAACGCAGATTACGCTGTTGCTGAAATTAAACAATTAGAAATAAGTACGACTGGTTCTTCTGATAATATTGTTATACGTCTTGATAATGATGTGGTAGATGGTACACCAAAACTAATACTTAATGTAAGTGGCTCTGATGATCCCGCAGAACTTCAAACAGGTAATATAATAGTATCTGGTTCAAACGGAACTTCTACAATTACAAATGACTTACCAGGTGAAGGACTCGCTGTAACAGATGCAACTGGTTCTCTTACTCCAGTTAAAGCAAAAACATTTGAACTTGAGGACCCTGATAGTGGTGATATAATTACACTTAGTGTATCAAGTGGTTCATTAAACACTACTGCTACTAACTCAAGTGGTTCTACTATTGCTAACCCAAAATCTAATTTAAGTGGTTCATTCACGGGTTCATTCGGGTTAACTGGTGATATTACATCAGAAGCTGATTGTGTAAAAATTGGTACAGAATTAAATCCAATATGCGATATATATGCTACACGTATTACTGGTTCATTAAGTGGTACTGTAAATGGAATTAACATTGTTGATGTAAAAGCAAATGTTGATGCAATCTTATCTGGCTCTGCTGCTGATAAAGATTCATTCGCAGAGATTGTAAGTTTAATAAACTCAGTAGATACGACTAACGACTCGGTATTTGCTGGATTTGTAACTTCTTCAAATGCTGCACAAGGTGTTCAAGATGGTAGGTTAACTGCGTTGGAAGCCGCTAGTGGTTCTATTATATCCGATTTATCTTCACACGAAGGTAGAACAGATAATCCACACTCTGTTACCGCTACTCAAGTTGGTTTAGGAAATGTAGATAATACATCAGATACTAACAAACCAGTTTCAACTGCACAACAAACCGCATTAGATGCTAAATTAAATATTAATGATGATGGTGTAATTAGTGGTTCTTCTCAAGTAGATATTATAAATACAAGTGGATTTACTGTATTTTCTGGTTCATTAAAAGCAACTGATGATTCACTTACTAATAGAATTGGTGAGTTGGAATCATTCTCTTCTTCATTGGATGCAGGATTTGTAACTGAAGCAGAATTAACTTCATTATCATCTTCAATAAAATTTACTACGGATTTTCATGATGGTAGATTAGATGATTTAGAATCATTCTCTTCTTCATTGGATGCAGGATTTGTAACTGAAGGAGAATTATCGAATCTATCTGGTTCAATTAACTCCACAATTAATGCATTAACTACATCTGATATTGGTGAAGGTAGTAACTTATACTATACTGATACACGAGTTAAAACTAAATTAGATGCAGATGGTGTAATTAGTGGTTCATCTCAGATAACCATTACAGAATCTCAAATTTCTGATTTAGTTCATTATACAGATTCTGATGTTAAATTGAAACTAGATGCAGATGGTGTAATTAGTGGTTCATCTCAAATATCTTATGTTGGATTATCAAATATCCCAAGTGGAATTGTTAGTGGTTCATCTCAAATTGATATAACTGCAACTACGAACTACTCAACTGTATCTTCTCACATTTCATCTACTTCTAACCCACATAGTGTAACTGCTACTCAAGTTGGTTTAGGAAATGTAACAAATGAGAGTAAAACTACAATGTTTAACAACTCTACATTAACCGGAACAACTACCGTTGATAGTATTAGTTTTGATTCTGGATCTATAACCACCGATAGTGGTGATTTAGGAATTGTTGCACAGGGTGGAATATCCCTCGTAACCTCAGGTGGTGGTGATGGTGTATTGATAGATGCTAATGGTAACACTACTATTTATGGTGCACTTGCATTAGAATCTATTCCTCTATCTTCAGCTTCAACCAATATCTTAGTAGCTGGAGCAGGAAATGTTGTTTCATACAGAACTCTTGGTTCAAATGCATTTACATCTGATACTTACGCTCTTGATTCAGCATTAACTACTGAGAAAAATAGAATTGATGCAATCTTAACGGGTTCACAAGCAGATAAAGATTCATTTGCTGAAATCGTAACCTTGATTAACTCAGTTGATACAAGTAACGATTCTGCATTCGCTGGATTTGTAACTTCATCAAACGCTGCACAATCAGTACAAGATGGTAGATTAGATGCATTAGAAATAGAAACTGGTTCATTAAGTACTTCGATATCTAATCATATTGCTGATACTAATAACCCACATTCTGTTACTAAAGCACAAGTTGGTTTAGGAAATGTAGAAAATACGGCATTATCAACTTATACTGGTAATGGTGGAGCATTGGATAATCAATATATAACTAATGGCGCTGGATATACAACTTATACATCTAACCAAGCAACTGACACAACATCGAATGTAACGTTCGGTACTGTATCTGCTACGGGTGATGTTATTGCATACGCATCTTCTGATAAGAGATTAAAAGATAACATCGTAAACATTGAAAACCCAATTGAAAAAGTTCAGAAATTGAATGGTGTAACTTGGGATTGGAACTCTAACGCTGATGAATTACAACAATCTTTACCAAATGTAGGGGTTATTGCTCAAGAAGTTGAAGAAGTGTTCCCACAATTAGTTCACGATAGAGAGAATGGATATAAAGGTGTAGATTACGCTAAATTAACCGGTCTTTTAATCGAAGCTGTTAAAGAACAACAAAAACAAATCGAGGAATTAAAATCCAAATTAGGATAATACTCAAATAAAGGTAGATTTACCCTCCCCATTTCATATAAGTGGGGAGGTTTAAATCCTTATATAAGGATTTTTTTATTTCATATAATTATAATAAACTAAAATAGAAGTCATATATATGGCACAGGTAGTAAAACTAAAGAGAACCTCCGTACAAGGTAAAATACCGCTAACATCCAATCTCGAATTGGGGGAATTAGCAATCAATACCTACGATGGTAGAATATTTTTTGAAAAAGATGATGGTACATTATCCATTCAAGAAATTTTAACCACAAATTCAACAGTAAGTGGTTCCTTAACACTACAAGGCCAAATATCAGCATCTTCATTAAACATTTCAGGTAATACTACCATTGATGGTAACCTAACTATTGGTGGTAACCTAACCATTGGTGATTCAGATACTGATTCAGTTTCATTCAGCTCAGATATATCCTCATCATTTTTACCAGATTCCAATTTAGAGTTTGACTTAGGTTCAGATATTAAAAAATGGAATAATTTATACGTAGGAACTGCTTCAGCAGATTTTTTCGTTGGTGATGGTAGTGGATTAACAAACTTACAAGTATCATCAAGTATTGTAGAATCAACAACTGTAACTTCTTCATTTGATTCACAAACTTCAGTTGTGGTAAATCACAATTTTGATTCAAGAAATATAATAGTATCTGTATATGATGATTTGTACGAACAAATCATACCACAATCGGTAGTACTTACTGATAATGATAATGTTACTATTACATTCCCTTCAGTAGAAAGTGGTATTGTAGTAGTTGCTAAAGGTGGTCATATCATATCTTCAGATGCTCTAACAACATATCGTGTAGATGTTAGTGGTAATTCATCTTACGTAGTTTCTCATTCCTTAGATGAGAGTTATCCATTCGTACAAGCATGGAATACTGATACCAATAAGATGGAAGTTCCATCTGAAATAGAAACCACCTCAAATAATTCATTAACTGTTATGTTCTCCTCGAACTTTTCCGGAAAGATTATTGTGAAAAAATAAAAATATGTACGATGTTTATTATACTACTGGTGGAGGACCTTGGGTAAACGCGGGAACCGATACTTGGGTTAATATTTGGTTAGAAGAAATTGCACCAAAATTAAAAGTAAAACCAGTACTTCTTATACACAGAAACAAACCTAACAATTTTAGAGATTATGATTACCAATTTCCAATAGAAGCGCATTGGCATGGTGATGATATTAAAAAATTTGAAAAAATAATAAAAGATTGTAGAAGAATTCACATCCTTCACGGTCACTACAAACCAATGGGTGTAATTGAAGATAATAAAAAGAAAATATTTTCAAATGTTTTACATAATTCAGTAGACCATATTTTAAAATCTCAATTAGGAACTGATGCATCGTTTGCACATCATCCTTATATTGATTCTGGTTGGGAGCAAAACGTAAATAAATGGGCAAAACACTCTATTTGGGTTGGATTATATGATATCAGATATAAAAATAAAAATATACCTAACTTTTATGAGTTTAAGCAAAATAAACCCTTATTTGATTCAAATAACTTAGGATTTGCTGCAAGAAGTGAAGGAAGAAAAAACCCACATTTCTTAGATGGTAAAAAAGCATATGTTTTTACAGATTCTGTTGAATTTAATGGTGTATGGAAACAAGGTTTAAAAATGGATACACGTAAAATGAGAATATATCATTTTAAAGCAGAATTTGCTGAAAAATTTTATGATATGGACTGGGGAATATCCCATTCTTGTTTTACTAACGAACCATTTGGTTATTCTATATTCCAAGCAGTTGATTGGGGAAAATTACCAATTTTACATACGTCTTGGTGTAAAGATTTTGAATATCCATATCGAGCTTCATTCAAAAATGATTTCGATTATATTTATAAAGAGTTACAACAAACCCCCTACGAAGAAAAAAATCGGTATTTTTTATCATTAAAAGAATATATGGTTAAAAATTTTACTGATAAAGATAGATGGGTAAGGGAACTACTTAATATTTATAATGTATAGGAAAGTATTATGGCAACAAATTTATCATTAGCAAACCTCAGAGATTCATCAGCAGCAACTACGGCAGCAATTTCAGATGTAATGGGTTCTACTCCATCTGCAGGTTCAAACATTAGTTTTTCATCGTTCGCAATCACTTCGGTTGGTTCAATCAGCGGTTTCACCTATGGTGTAGAAAATACCTCTGAAAATTACACACTATCTTTTAGTGGAGCGGGTGGAAATCATGATGCTAGATTGGCTAGTTATGCACCAAATTTTACTTGGTCAGTTGCAGCTGGAACAACAATTAGTATTGGTGGTTCTCAAAATAAGACAGCAACGATAACATTCTCCGATAGAGCAAATACGGATACTAGATTAGCTGTTGCTTCAAACACATTACGAGTATCTTATAGTGAACCATTTAACCTTAATAATGGTGATGCAACTGGATTAGGAACAAATAAAGATAAAACTATATATGCAGTTGATTCTTACGATGGTAACTCAGCAGCATTATGTTTAACAGCAGATTCACCAATCCTTTTATCGGATGGTCAAATCATAGATGCGGGGGATTTGGAAGAAGGTGATATCTTAAAAGGTTATTCATTATCTGGATTAGGACAAGATTCTGATAGTGATTTCTTAAAATGGTCATCTTCAGAATTAGGTGAAGTATCTAAAGATGTTGTTGTAACCAATCTTACATATTCATTCGCATCAAGATATTATAATGTAAATGATGGTGAAATTACAGGAACAGCAGACCACCCAATGTTGGTAAAGGATTCAGTAGATGGTTTATATAGATTTAAGGAATTACACAACTTAGTAGTTGGTGATAAACTGATTAAACAAGATGGTAGTTCATTACTTGAAGTGGATGTAACATCTGTTACCTCAACTGATAGTACGGTGGAAATTGTTTCCATTGATGTGGAACAGGAAGATACTTACTTAGTAAATGGGTATATTACTCATAATAAAGGTGGTAATACTTTTAGTGATTTCGCTGGACCTTCTGCACCAACTATTACATACAACAACCCAGCTGGGGCACAAAACTCTAACTTGAGTTGGACAACACCAACTGCAACGGGTACTACTGGTGTAACTGATTATGATTTGGATGTTGATAATAACTCTAATTTCTCATCACCAGATGGAACTCACTCAGGAACATTTAGTGGAAACTCACTTAATGTATCTGGTCTTTCAACTGGTACTTGGTATGCTAGAGTAAGAGCAAGAGAAATGGGTGTATATGGTCCTTGGTCATCTACATTAACATTCTCTCATACATTTGAAAACTAATAAGTAAAAATAAATTTTACGTTTGGGATAAATCCATATATTTATATATATATAACATTAACAAACACAAAATATTAAATTAAAAAGTTATGGCGGAAGCAATTAAATTTACGGAAGAAGAAGTAAATTCAATCAATCAACTAAGACAAGATGTAGCAAGTGTGTTTACACAATTAGGACAAGTTGCTATTGAAAAGAAAAGAAGAATTACTGAAATTGAGGGAGTTGAATCTCAATTGTTACAAAAACATTCGGATTTACAACAACAAGAACAAGAATTGTTCAATGGTTTGAATGAAAAATATGGAGACGGAAATTACGACCCTACAACAGGTGAGTTTACCCCAACTCCAAAAGAAGATACTAAAGAGTAACTTTATTCTTCAGTATCTTTCATTATACTTATATAAGAGTATTATTATACAAAAATATTAACAAGGAGTAATAAAACATGGCAGAAAAGATTGTATCACCTGGTGTATTTACAAGAGAGAATGACCTTTCTTTCTTATCACAAGGGATTGGAGAAATCGGAGCAGCAATAATTGGACCATTCCATAAAGGACCTGCATTCGTACCAACCGTAGTAAACACCCAATCAGAATTTGAATCAATATTCGGTACACCGAATGGTGATTTCTACACGGGATATACCGTACAAAACTATTTAAGAGAAGCTGGAACAGTAACTATCGTTCGTGTTGGACACGTTGGTGGTTATTCTCACGTTGACCCAATTGCTATTAAAGTAAGTGGTTCAAGTGGTATTCAAGTTGTTGGTACTCTTAATGTAACTCACAATGGTGATGAATCAGTTGGTTTGCCTGATACTATTATCGATTCTCAACCATCTGCTTCCGCATTCTCTATTTCAGGTTCTGAATTAGGAACTGAAGTATCTGCATCTATCTTACCATCTGCTGGTAATGATTTATCAGATGTATTTGGTGAGAATGCTAGAGGTTCTAAAAATGCTTATGTTTACAATTACTATGAATCAGCAGCAACTAATCAATCTGATGAACTTACTGCAGGAGGACAAGTAATTTTAGAAACAATGCCAGAGCAAGATTTTGGTTATGATATCCAACATGCATCTACTCCTTGGATTCAATCACAACTAATTTCAGGTGAGAGAAGTAACTTATTCAAATTACACACTCTTGGTGATGGTTCAAACTATAACAAAGAATATAAAGTATCTATCTTTAATGTAAAAGCAGCAGGAGAGACTAACTCTACTGACTACGCTACATTCTCATTAATGATTAGAGGATATTCTGATACTGATAGAAGAAAATCTGTATTAGAAACTTACAATAACTTAACGATGGACCCTGCTTCACCAAACTATATCAAAAAGATTATTGGTGATATGAATGTTACTATTGATGCAAATGGTAAACAAACATTAAATGGTGATTATCAAAACCGTTCTCAATTCGTACGAGTTGAAACGGTTGAAGAAGGTTCATTCCCAATCACAGCAGGACCTTTTGGACATGAAGCTTATGCTAATACAATATTAGTTGCTGATGAAACTGAAGTACCTGCAGTAGTATTCTCAACAAATTCAGATGATAACACTGCTTCATCTGCTACATCATTTAGTGGTATTGATTTAGAAACTACTTTAGTTAAGATTGATAACTCACATTACCTTAAACCAATTCCTGATGGAGCTGGTGTAGGTTCTAACGTTGCATTCGCATTCGATTCTGGTGAATTATCTTATGAATTAACCGGTTCTGATTCTGCAGATGTAAATAAAAGACAATTTACAGTAGGATTCCAAGGTGGATTCGATGGTGTATCTCCGACCGTATCTATTGATAAAGGTTCTGATATGGCAGTTGGGAACTCCCAAGGATTTGATTTATCCACTTCAACCGCTAGTGGTTCAGTTGCATATGTAAAAGCAATTGCTTCTGTATCTAATCCAGATGATTTTGATATTAACTTAGTATCGGTACCGGGTGTAATTAGACAGTATCATTCTTATGTATTTGATAAAGTAACTGATATGGTTGAATCTCGTGAAGATGCATTCTTCATTGGTGATGTAGTTGGTGTAGATAGTACTATAACTGATGCAATAGAACAAGGTAATAATGTAGATTCTAACTATGTTGGAACTTACTACCCATGGGTTAAAACAATCGATTCAAGAACAAATAAACTAACTTCAGTTCCACCATCGGTATTGATGCCAGGAATCTACGCTTCTAACGATGCAGTTGCAGCTGAATGGTTTGCACCAGCAGGTTTAAATAGAGGTGGAGTTGTAGGAGCAGTTTCTGTTCTAAACAGATTAACTCACGCTGAAAGAGATACACTATATGAAGGTAAGATTAACCCAATCGCGCAATTTCCTGGAGAAGGTATCGTTGCATTCGGACAAAAAACCTTACAAGATAGAGCATCTGCACTTGATAGAATCAATGTTCGTAGATTGTTGATTAAAGTTAAGAAATACATCGCATCTACATCAAGATACCTTGTATTCGAACAAAATACGGCAACAACTCGTTCTAAATTCTTGAATACTGTTAATCCTTATTTAGAAGGAATCCAACAAAGACAAGGTTTATACTCGTTTAGAGTAGTAATGGATGAATCTAACAACACACCAGATGTAATTGATAGAAACATCTTGGCAGGGGCTATTTACTTACAACCTACTAAGACTGCTGAATTCATTGTAATTGATTTCAACATTCTACCGACTGGGGCTAGTTTCACCGCATAATTAAAAAAATAAAAAAACTATATTTATTAGTATAATAGGAGAATAAACAAAATGGCAGAAGTATTAGAATTTAACGATATGTTCTACACGAACTTCGAACCGAAGATGAAGAACAGATACATCATGGAAATTGATGGTATCCAATCTTATCTTATCAAGGCTGCAAACAGACCTTCAATTACGTTCGAAAAGGTAACACTTGACCACATTAATGTTAAAAGACAATTAAAAGGTAAAGGTGAGTGGCAAGATATCGAAATTACATTATTTGACCCAATTGTTCCAAGTGGAGCACAGCAGGTGATGGAGTGGATTAGAACCTCTCATGAATCTTTAACTGGTAGAGATGGATATGCGGATTTTTACAAAAAAGATGTAGATATCTATATGTTAGGACCAGTTGGTGATAAAATTGAAAATTGGAAAATCAAAGGAGCATTTATCCAATCAGCAAACTTTGGTAGTTTAGAATGGGCAAGTGCAACTGATGTAGCTGAAATTACTTTAACTTTATCTTACGATTACGCAGTTTTAGAATACTAATACTCCTCAATACTAAATATTTTTAAAAGGGTTCTCTTTGTGAGAATCCTTTTTTTTTCAACTTTTTTTAAATTATATATTTATATACAAACAAATTAAATAAAAGTTTATGGTGAATCATGATTTTCCAACGGAAGTAATCGAACTTCCATCACAGGGTAAAGTTTATCCAGAAGGACACCCATTATCAAAGGGCACAATTGAAATCAAGTATATGACTGCAAAAGAAGAAGATATACTTGCATCTCAAAATTTGATAAGAAAGGGGGTGGTACTTGATAAGTTATTCGAATCTGTGGTTGTAGAGCCTGGATTAGATATTGGTGATATTTTTATCGGTGATAAAAATGCAATCTTACTTGCAACTCGTGTATTAGGATATGGTGCAGATTATCAAGTAGAAGTAACTGACCCGTTTACATTAGAACAACAAAAAGTAACAATAGATTTATCTAAAATTCAAATAAAGGAAATGGATACATCTATTCTCAACTCAGATAATTTATATGAACTAGAACTACCTGTTTCAAAGAAAAAAATTAAAATAAAATTACTTACTCATAAAGATGAAATAAGTATCAATGCTGATATTCAAGCAATGAATAGATTGGCTAAAGGTAAAGATATTGTTTCTCAAGATGTATCAACTCGTTTAAGATATATGATACAAGAGGTTGATGGTAACACGGAACGAGGATTTATCAACAAATGGGTACAAAATAATTTACTTGCAAGGGATAGTAAAGCAATTAGAAACTTTGTGAAAGAAATTTCACCTGATTTGGATTTAAAATATGAGTTCACATCAGAAATAACTGGTGAAACGGAGGCACTTGATATCCCATTTGGGGTAGGGTTTTTTTACCCTACCGAGTGATTATAGTATTCAACTCCATTCTCAGATATGGGAAATGGTTAATTATGGAAATGGGTTTACGTGGTCTGAAGTTTATACGATGCCAATCCATTGGAGAAAGTTTTATTTTAAGAAACTTTTAGATGCTAAGAAAAAAGAAAAAGATGAATATGATAAACAAAATCGTTCATCTTCTTCAAAAGGACCTGGTGTAAGAGTGAGGAAGTAATTTCCTCACTTTTTTTTTACCCTATATTTATAGTAGTATAAAACTATAAAGGAGAAACTCCCTATGTCAAAAGAAAAGATAAATGAAGGATTATTTGGTTCTGCCAAAAGGTTTTCTGATGCATTTTTTGATGGATTAAAATCAAATGTAACTAATAATGCATTGAAAAAAGCAAAAAGTAGAAAAGATATACCAGTTCCTATTGTTAAAAAAATGGAAGAATTGGATAAGGCAGCCAAAGAATTGGAAAAGATGTTAAAAGACTTAGAATAGGAATTTTATAAATGGCACTCTCTCAAGCAGAAATAAATAAACTATTACGTGATGCTAACACGATAAAAAATGATGCAAAAAAGATACTCGATGATGAGGTCAAACGAACGGGTGCACTTGCAGATGAGATTAAAAAATCAAATTCCGCATACAAAGAAAAGGTAAAATTATTAAGAGAAATAAACCAACAAATCCAAAGTTCTCGTACCATAAGTAAAGAACAGATTTCTGATTTAATGCAACAAGAGCAATCTTTAAAAGGATTGACAGGTATTCAGTCATCATTTGTTGATTCTGAAAGAAAACGATTAGAGTATTCCAGAAATGGGTTAGATATGTACCCTACTACTGAAGCTAAATTATCAAGTATAGCTTCTTTAAATCAAGAATTATTAGGATTATCAGCAGAAGATGTAATATCAAGAGCAGAAATTATCAGACAGATAGAATCTCAAATGGGTTCTATGAAAAATCTTGGTAAAGATGCTCAGTATCTATTGGATATAGAAAAGGATAAATTTGAAACTGCTAAAAACATATCTGCCTTAACTGAAGGTGAACAACAACAATTAGAAAAACAAATATCTGCTTATAAATCAATTAAAGATACAATTGGTGGTGTTCTTGATACTGCATCTGCGTTATCTAAAACCGTAGGTGGTGTAGTAGGTTCATTGATAGTAGGCGCCGGTCATATTACTGAAGCTCTTGGTAAAACTACTCGTGAAATAGGTGGTTTTGTTGGTGGGTTAACTGGTGCAACTTCACAAGTTACCTTATTAGGAACTATATTTCCAAATGCATTAGATTCTGCTAAAGGGTTACAAAGTGAATTTGGTGGTATAGAACAACTTTCTTTCAGAACTAAGTTAAATACCTCTCTAATGGCTACTAATATGGGTATTAGTGGTCAAGAAGCAGCACAACTCACTGCTAATTTTGCAAGATTAAATGGTGGTTCTATTGAAACCGCACAAAATCTCGCCGAATCTACCAAACAATTGGCAAAAGCAAATGGATTAATGCCATCTGTGATTATGGCTGATGTAGCTAGTTCAACAAAAGCATTCGCTGAATATGGTGCACAGGGAGGACAGAATATAGGAGAAGCAGCAGTAGCTGCAGCTAAACTTGGGGTAAATATGGGTACCCTAACAAATGTAACTGATAACCTATTAGATTTTGAATCTTCAATTACCAAAGAATTGGAATTAGGTGCAATGTTGGGCAGAAATATTAATCTTAACAAAGCAAGACAATTAGCATATGAGGGAAAGATAGGTGCATCTGTAAAAGAAGCACTGAATCAAATGGGTGGTATTGAGGCATTTAACAGAATGGATATTTTCCAAAAACGTCAAGCAGCAGCTGCGTTGGGATTATCTACCGAAGAACTTCAAAAAATGGCATCCAATATGGATAAGTTAAATGATGATGGTACCATACAACTATCTACATTTGATTCTATGAAAGAATCACTTACCGCTTTTGCAACTGGGCCTCTTGGTTCTACTCTTAAAGGATTTGGTTCAATGGTAATTGCAACAGGCCAGATGAATACGGGGTTAAAAGCAATGGGAACTTCTATTGGTGGAGTTGTTAAAAGTATATGGAGAGGTTTAAAGGGGTTGGTAATGTGGCCAATAAATCTGGCAAAAGCAGCTGCTATTAGAGTGGGTGGTAGTATGGGTATTGGTAGAAACGTTGGTGCAGCAAAACCACCTCCATTACCTGATGTAGGCAAAACAACCGATACAATATCAAAGGTAAAATCGCCAAAGGCTGGAATTGGAAAATCATTAAAATCTCTTGCAGGTGGATTAAAAGCAATGGGTACTCCACAAGTTTTATTTGGTGCACTTAACTTATTACCAACTGCTTTAGGATTTGCGGCAATGACTCTTGGAGCTATTGGATTAACTGCAGTTGCATTAGGTGGTTCTGCTGCAGGTATTGGATTAAGTGGACTTGCGGTAGGTTTATCAGCATTAGGTGCAGCAGCACCTGTTGGTATAGTTGGGGTTGGGTTATTAGCAGCACTTGGTGTTGCGTTAATACCATTAACTTACGGATTATCTCTACTATCACCATTATTAGAATCGTTTGGAACGATAATAACGAGTGTTTTTAGTGGAGTTGGAACTATTATAGACCATGTAACTACAAGTATTGTAACTTTAATGGATAATATTACATTAGAAAAAGTTGCATCGATTGGATTATTATCTCTTGCATTCATGGGATTAGCAAGTTCGTTATATTTGTTAGGTTCTGCTGGTTTATTTGCTCTACCTACCTTATTAGGTATTGCTGCCGCATCTGCAGGAATTGCTATTGTAGCTGAATTATTTGGTTTAGGGGGGCAGAATGGTGGTGAAGAAGCTAGTGGTTTGGAAGATGGTAGTTTATCAGATTATCAAACACAAATGTTAGAACAAATGAAACTATTGATTGCAGCTACCTCAGCACCAAAAGATTTCATAATAGATGGCCAGAAATTTGGTAAATATGTGACTAAAAATCAAAGAAGAGATACAACTAATAACTTCCAAGTAGGATAGGGATAGAATAAAATGGGAAAGACACTCTTAGAACTATTTAAAGGTTCACCACAAGATAAAGCAGTTAAATCTGATACCGAAACACTCATCGAACAAGAAGTGAGTGGAATTCGTGTTAAATCACTTGTAGAGCTAAATAATCCTCTTATCTATGGTAATGAAGCAACTCGTATTGCACTCCGCTCAACTCCTTTATTGGAAGATATTAAATCCAACGCTAATGGTGGAACTGCAGCTGGTGGTTTAATTGGTGGAAAAATAAATCAAGCAAGAGATTTTGTTAATTCTACTATTGGTATACCCGAAACCCAAACCCCCTCGAGATTAGTTGATAAAATCGATGGAACCGCATCTAATGATAATCCATCTAAATCAATGCAAAAAAGATTGGATAAATTTGCTGAAAGAAATCCAAATCAGGTTAAAAACCCACATTCACAGATTCCAATTACTAAAGATATAATTGGCTCAAATGGTACGGAATTTGGGAAGTTTTTAAAACAATCGGGTGGTGGTAATCCAAAGACAATTGGTAAACAAGCACTTGGTAGTGGTATTGGTGTTGCAAAAGATAAACTAAGAGGTGTTTTATTTGGAGAAGGTCAAGAATCAGGAACTGCCAATGGTAATAAAGATTTTAAAGTAAATTATACAAGTAATGATAGAACGTATACTGATGTAAATAAATCCAAAAAATTAACACCCGATGAAAATAGTAGTGTACAAAAAGATTTAGAAGGAACTAAACTTGATTTATCATTAGTTTCTCCCATATATGGGACAGAACGAAAAGAAAGTATTGGTAGATTTGGTAAATCTGAATACGCATTTCAACAATTAAACGATTCAAACGGAAATCCTATATGGAATCAACCACAATCTAACTACGACCCATCGAATAGATATTCTTCTAACATAAATAACGAAGGTGTTGTTACACCATCACCCATCTCAACAAATAGTTTAGAAACTAAATATGGGATTGGTTCAAAAAATGATAAGTTAAATCAGTTATCTATAACTGATATTGAAAAATATACAATAGATGAGTATGGTAATCTTAAAGATGGTGATACTACCATAGCTAAAGATTTAATTCCATTTAATATTGGTAAAAGGGGTCAAACTAAAATACCATTTAGAGCAACTGTAACCGGAATTACAGAAAATGTATCTCCAACTTGGAACTCTAATAAATTTTTAGGAAATCCATTTAACTTCTACACTTATTCAGGAATAGAACGTAGTGTATCTTTCAATTTTAA